>OLJB01001852.1_pt1 | contig 9566 bp, 10 predicted proteins | sample 1601391 | NCBI WGS metagenome assembly OLJB01 (sample SAMN01915215, study PRJEB22387) | human gut metagenome | isolation source: stool | host: Homo sapiens | place: USA | reverse complement strand
CCGCATCCGGATGTTTTGAAGATCCGAATGATGGTATGCTCCGAAATTGCCTGGAGGATGCGCTTTTGGCGGATGAAACGGATGTGCAAGGTTGGAGCAGGTTACTGTTCCTTGTATGCGAGCGAATGGAGCGACTTGGAATTTCTGCAGAGGAAGCGCTTTCCCGTGAGTCGGACCGGATGATCGAATGCTTTTTGGAGATGCAACATAGCGAGAAACCCACGGAGGGTAGATCGTTGTGAATATGAAAAAGGCATGGTTGCCTACTATTCTTTTATATCAGGAGGAAATACAAAATGACCAAAGCTGAAATGATCGTCGCCGTAGCCGAAAAGGCCGGTATGACCAAGAAGGATGCCGAGAAGGCAGTTGCCGCTGTTTTGGAGACCGTTACCGAGACCTTGAAGAAGGGCGATAAGATTACCCTCACCGGGTTTGGCTCCTTCGAGGTTAAGACCCGCGCGGCACATGCAGGCATCAACCCCAAGACCCGCAAGCCCATCACCATTGCTGCCAGCAAAGCTCCTGTTTTTAAGGCCGGTAAGGCGCTGAAGGATGCTGTAAAATAAATTCTGAACCAGTGGAGTCGGTGCCAGCGCACCGGCTCTTTTGTAAGGAGGCCCCCTATGAGGCTGGATAAATATTTGAAAGTTTCCCGGATCATCAAACGGCGGACCGTGGCCAATGAGGCCTGTGATGCCGAACGCGTAGTAGTAAATGGAAAAACCGCCCGCGCCTCCTACGAGGTCAAGGTAGGGGATGTTATTGAGATCAACCTGGGGCAAAAACCGGTAAAACTGCGGGTGACCGCGCTGAAGGAAACAACCAATAAGGATAACGCATCCGAGAATTTTGAGATTTTGTAAAAGTGAAGCCGCGGCAGCAATGCTCCGGCTTCCTTTTCCATTTCTTTCAATTGTTGAGGAATGTTTACTGCTCCTTTGGTCAGCCCATACTTCTGCCATCGCGTTGGTGGGGGAAAGGCTATGTATTATAAGGTAGAGATCAGCGGCGTTGATACTTCTAAGCTGAAAACACTAAAAAATGACGAAACCAACGAATTATTGCGGCGGGCACATGCCGGGGACAGAGAAGCGCGTAACCGGCTGGTGGAAAGCAACCTGAAGCTGGTGCTCAGCGCCGTACAGCGCTTCAGCAACCGGGGGGGCAACCCAGATGATCTTTTTCAGGTGGGGTGTATCGGGCTTATCAAGGCAATCGAGCGCTTTGATATTGAGCTGGGACTGAAGCTGAGCACTTATGCTTTTTCCCTTATTATTGGAGAAATGCGTCGCTTTCTACGGGATTCTGGCATGGTGAAGGTGACACGACGAGTAAGGGAACAAGCTGTTGCTGCCCTGAAGAAAAAAGAGGAATTGCAAAATTCCTTAGGACGCGAGCCGACTGTGGAAGAGATAGCGGCAGCCATGCAGCAGCCCAAGGAAGATGTGGTGCTGGCAATGGAAGCGATCATGGAGCCCAGTTCACTGTATGATCCTGCTTATTCCGATGGGAGAGAGAACATCTGCCTGATAGACCAGGTGCAGGATAAAACAAGTGAGAGCGACTGGCTGGATGAAATGCTGCTGCGGCAGGCGATGGAGGCACTCTCCGCCCGAGAAAAGAAAATACTGTCGTTGAGGTTCTTTGCTGGCAAAACGCAGGTGGAAGTCAGCCAAGCGGTAGGAATATCACAGGCTCAGGTTTCGCGTATCGAAAAAGGAGCATTGCAGCGCATTAAAACACAGATGTAAACTGGAATAGCCCTGCCGCATAGGATTGAACAGAATCCTGCGCACAGGGGAGGGAAGCAGATGGTATGCAGTTTAATGGACCTGCGCTGTAAGGAAGTGGTCAATATTCAAAACGGTGCCTGCCTAGGATGCGTTTGTGATGTGGAGTTTGATACATGCACAGCTCGCATTTGTACCATTATCATTTTTGGCAGACCACGCTTTTTCGGCCTGTTTGGCAGGGAACCAGACCTGATTATTCCATGGGATCAGATCAAATGCATTGGAGAAGATACCGTGCTGGTGGAAAATGTTGCATGCCCGGCACCGCCCCGTCGTCGGCCGTCCTTTGCCGGGGCCTTGCACTGATTGAGGATGATCCGCAGAAAACTGCGGATTTTCTTTTTATTTATGCTTGATTTTCCCGAAAAGCTATGATAAACTATATCGGTACAACGCATGCGGTGCGATCTGTTCGGCCATGTGCCCGTAAGGGTGGCAGGGCGGAGATGACTGCCGCAGAGGTTACACAAACAAATTTTTGGAGGTAAACAAATAATGGCAGTAGTATCTATGAAACAGCTTCTGGAAGCTGGCGTACACTTTGGTCACCAGACCCGTCGCTGGAATCCCAAGATGGCTCAGTACAGCTTCACCGAGCGCAACGGTATCTACATCATCGACCTGCAGAAAACTGTAAAGAAGCTGGAAGAGGCTTATGATTTCGTTCGTGAGCTTTCCGCCAACGGTGGCACCGTTCTCTTTGTTGGTACCAAGAAGCAGGCTGGCGATTCCATCCGTGAGGAAGCGGAGCGCGCAGGTGCTTACTATGTAAACGCTCGTTGGCTGGGCGGTATGCTCACCAACTTTGAAACCATCCGTAAGCGTATCCGTCGTCTGGAGCAGCTGCGCAAGATGGAAGCAGACGGCACCTTTGAGCGTCTGCCTAAGAAGGAAGTTGTTAAGCTGGAACTCGAGATCGAGAAGCTCGAGAAATACCTCGGCGGCATTAAGGATATGAACAAGCTGCCCGCCGCTATGTTCGTTGTCGATCCCCGCAAGGAGAAGATCGCTGTTGCTGAAGCTCACAAGCTGGGCATCCCCGTTATCGCTATCGTAGATACCAACTGCGATCCCGATGAGATTGACTATGTTATCCCCGGTAACGACGATGCTATCCGCGCTGTTAAGCTGATCTCCTCCGCGATGGCCAACGCCATCATTGAAGGTCACCAGGGCGCTATGGGCGCCGCTGAAGCTGAGGCCGAGACCGCTGCTGAGACCCAGGAATAAGAACTGACACGGAGAAGCCCGAAGCACTTTCGGGCTTTTCTTGAGAAACTGTGATAAAACACCTATAAAAGATACAGGAGGAAACAAAAATGGCATTTACTGCTCAAGATGTTAAGGATCTGCGCGAAAAAACCGGCTGTGGCATGATGGACTGCAAAAAAGCTCTGACCGCTTCCGATGGCGATGTAGAAAAGGCGATCGAGTTCCTGCGTGAGAAGGGCCTGGCCGCTGCCGCCAAGAAGTCCGGCCGCGTAGCTGCCGAGGGTGTGGTATGTACCATGGTAGATTACGAAAAGAAGGTTGGCGTTGTTATCGAAGTCAACTCTGAAACCGACTTTGTTGGTAAAAACGCTGATTTCATCAGTTTTGTCGAGGCTTGTGCCAAGACTGTTATTGATGAGAATCCCGCTGATGTAGAGGCCCTGATGAACTGCAAGCTGGCCGGTACCGATGTTACTGTTGACGCCGCGCTGAAGGATAAGATCCTCACCATTGGCGAAAACCTGAAGATCCGTCGCTTCACTCGCTACGAGGGCAATGTAGTCAGCTACACCCACGGCGGCGGCCGTATTGGCGTCCTGGTCAAGTTTGAGCTGGATGGCGTGGCCGCCGACAAGGACTTTGAGACCTTCGGCAAGGATATCGCCATGCAGATTGCGGCTGTAAGCCCCAGCTACATTTGCCCCATGTGCGTTCCCGCTGATGAGGTTGCCAAGGAGAAGGAGATCGTTCTGGCTCAGATCGAGAACGATCCTAAGCTGGCTGGCAAGCCCGCTCAGGTTAAGGAGAAGATGGTAGACGGCCGTATCAACAAGTTCTATAAGGAAGTCTGCCTGCTCAAGCAGCCCTTCGTTAAGGACGGCGAGATCGATGTTGCTGAGTATATCGAGAAGACTGGCAAGGAGCTGGGCGGCACCATCAAGGTTGCTGACTTTGTCCGCTATGAAAAGGGTGAGGGTATCGAGAAGCGCGAGGATGACTTCGCCGCTGAAGTTGCCAGCATGGTAAAGTAATTTAGTAAAAAATGATAGAGACAGCAACTATCCTTATGGGTGTTGCTGTTTTTATTATGTAATGTAGAAGATTACCTGTTGATTTGAACAAAAAAATGCGTTATTATTGTAATATCAAACAACAAGGAGGACTTCAGAATGAAATTTTCCCAGATGAAATATGAGCGCCCGGATGCTGAGCAGCTGAAAGCTGAGTTGAATGGCTTGACTGAAAAGCTGAAAGCAGCGAAAAGCTATACTGAGGCGAAAGAATTGTTCCTGGCAGAGGAAAAGCTGAATAAGCATATCAGCACCTTGGCGAATCTTGCCCATATTCGCCACACCATTGATACTCGCGATGCTTTTTATGATGGAGAAATGAAGTTCTGGAACAAGGTTGACCCCGAGCTGGAGGAGTGCCAGCAGGGCTGGACTCAGGCCATGCTGGAATCTCCTTACCGTAAGGACTTTGCCGAAGAGTACGGCAACCTGATGTTCCTCAAGGCGGAAATCAAGTGCAAGACCTTCTCTCCTGTGATTATTGAAGAACTGCAGAAAGAAAATGAGCTGGCCGATGAGTATGAAAAGCTGTTGGCTTCTGCTCAGATCCCGTTTGAGGGCGGTGTATACACCCTTTCTCAGCTCACTCCGTTTAAGAGTGACCCGGACGATGCCCGTCGCCTCGCTGCATGGAAAGCCGAGGGCAATTGGTACAAAGAAAACCAGGCTAAGCTGGATGATCTTTACGATCAACTGGTGCATCTGCGTGATAAAATGGGCAAAAAGCTGGGCTATGAAGGTTATACCACGCTGGGATACTACCGCATGGGCCGCAACTGCTACACCAAGGAAGATGTAGAGAAGTTTCGCAAGGCGGTTGTGAAGTATTTGGTGCCTGTGGCGGACAGCATTTATCGCGAGCAGGCGAAGCGTTTGGGCAAAGAATATCCTATGAGCTTTGCCGATAACGCGCTGGAATTCCGCTCCGGCAATCCCAAGCCCATCGGCACACCGGATGAGATCCTTGCCATGGGTCGCAAGTTCTATGATGAGCTTTCTCCCGAGACCAGCGAATTCTTCCGCATGATGCTGGACAATGAACTGCTGGATGTTCTTTCCACCGAAGGCAAACGCAGCGGTGGCTACTGCACCAGCATCGCCGATTATGAGGTTCCCTTTATCTTTGCCAACTTTAACGGCACCCAGCACGATGTGGAAGTAGTGACCCACGAGGCCGGCCACGCCTTTGCCGCATACATGAACCGCCACCGCATCCCCACCTCCTACATTTGGCCTGGTATGGAAGGCTGCGAGGTTCATTCCATGTCGATGGAATTCCTGGCATGGCCTTGGGCGGAGGGCTTCTTCGGGGAGGATGCCCGCAAGTTCCGTTACAGCCATCTTTCCGGTGCTCTCACCTTTATTCCTTATGGTACTATGGTCGATCACTTCCAGCATATCGTATTTGAAAAGCCGGATATGACCCCCAGAGAGCGCCACGATACATGGAAAGAGCTGCTTGGTATTTATATGCCTTGGATGAAGTTGGATGGTGACATTCCGTTCTACAGCGAGGGTGAAGGATGGCAGCGTCAGCACCATATCTACTCCATGCCATTCTACTATATCGATTATTGCCTGGCACAGACCGTTGCACTCCAGATCTGGGCGCTGCAGCAGAAAGACCGCAAGAATGCTTGGGAACACTACATGGCTTACACTCGTCAGGGCGGCAGCCGCGTCTTTACCGAGCTGCTGAAGAACGCAGGCCTGGAAAGCCCCTTTGAGGAGAGTTGCCTAAACGGTGTTTGCCAGACCGCCAGCGAATGGCTGAAGAGTTACGATTTGACCGGCATCGAATAATCGCTTGGTGAAATGCGTGAGATAGGGCAGGAGACTTGCATAAAAACTCTGTTTGGATTTCACAAATCAACAGATAAAATCACGATATCCCGCGCAAATAATTGACAAATTACAAATTCTATGGTAGTATATTAAAAAAATTTTTATAGAATACAGGATTCAAAATTAAATCCTGCAAGTCGCAGCGCTTTGCCCTAGGATTTTAGGTATAAATGGACTGAAACCACTTAATTTGTGAATTCGCGGTGAAAGCCCGATTCAAAATAACAAAACGAAAATATTTTAAGGAGGAAATTGCAACATGAAAAAGTTTCTGGCTCTGTTGCTCGCTGTAGTCATGGTTCTTACCATGGTAGCCTGCGGCGAGGGCAAGAAGAAAGCTGACGGTCAGGTTGTTATCGGTACTTCTACCGAAGCTTCCGGCGACTGGGCCTATTCCGCTTTCGTAAGAAACCCCAATGCCACCGATAAGGCGGTTATGACACTGACCGATGATATGACTACCGTCGATAGTGATCAGCACGGTGACTATGGAATCAACAAGACTGTCGTTAAGTCCTACGAGCGTATCGAGGAAGAGAACGGCAACGTTACCTACAAGTTCGTCATCAATGACGGCCTGAAGTTCAACAACGGCGAAGCTGTTACTGCGCAGAACTTTGTCGCCTGGACCATGTTCGTTACCTCTCCTGCAGGTAAGGAGATGGGCGTTGTTTCTGTTACCTATAACATGCTGCCCGGCGGTCTGGCTTATCGTAACGGCGAGACCAATGTTCTTTCCGCTGTACGTCTGTATGATGAGAAGACCTTCTCCATCACCATCGCCAAGACCGGCGAGGATGGCGAGACCTCTTATCTGCCTTACTACTATGACATTACTTATGCCGTCATGCAGGCTGTTAACCTCACCTACTGGTTCGGCGAGGGCTGGTCTGTTAAGGATGACGGCGAGGGCGTTTACTTTGTAAATGCCGACGGCAAGGAGTTCACCACTGAAAATGTCAGCGCAACGATTGAGGCTGCTCGTTTTGCCACCGGTAACCGTGTTACCGCAGGCCCCTACAACCTCGTCAGCTTCGATCAGAGCTCCCGCGAGATCGTTCTGGAAGTAAACGAGAACTACAACGGCAACTTCGAGGGTCAGAAGCCCGGTATCCAGAAGCTGGTTATCGTTAAGACCTCCGAAGATACCGTTATGGATATGATCACCACCGGTCAGATCCAGATCTATTCCCAGATCGCTGATGGCTCTGAGGTTAACGCTGTTATGGACCTCATCGAGGCCGGTACCATCAACAGCTCCACCTCCCAGTATGACCGCGCCGGTTACGGTTACTTCGGCTTTGCCTGCGACCTTGGTCCGACCCAGTTCACCGAGTTCCGTCAGGCGATCGCCTATCTGCTGGATCGTGTTGAGTTTGCTCAGACCTTCTGCAAGGGCTGGGGCAGCGTAGTGCATGGTCCTTACTGCACTGCTTTCACCATGACCTCCAAGACCGACATTGAAAAGAAGATCAACCACTATGACTACAACCCCGAGAAGGCTGTTGAGCTGCTGAAGCAGGCTGGCTTCGTTTACAATGCTGACGGCTCCGACTATGTTGACGGCTCCGGCGAGGTTCGTTATGCCAAGGTTACCGAGGAGCAGGCCAAGTACTATGAGAGCTTCAATAAGGTTCTGGCTGACGGCACCATTCTGATGCCCGCTACCGTCAACTGGGCTTCCTCCGAGGGTAACACTGTTTCCGCTCTGCTTTCCACCATGCTGGCGAACAGCGATGCCACCAAGGCTGCCGGTGTTTCCATCGTCATGACCGAGATGACCTTCCCCAGCATGTTGAGCTATATGTATCGTCAGGAATCGAACGGCGCTGTCGGCGACTTCACTGTTCCTACCTACAATATGTTCAACCTGGCTACCGGCTACAATGGCGGTGTCTATGATGAGTCCTACAACTGGACCCTCGATCCCGAGTACATCGAGCAGGGCATGAACGTACAGCGCCTGTATGATAAGGAGCTGGATAAGCTCTCCATGGATATGGTTTACGGCGTAGAGCCCGGCGACGAGGCTACCTACCTGAGCCTGTGGGAGAAGTATATCATTCGCTGGAATGAGCTGCTGCCCATGGTTCCCCTGTACTCCAACATCTATGTTACTGTTTATCCCAACACCATCGATAACTATGCCGAGGATTCCTTCTGGGGCTTCGAGCGTGCTATCCTGTATGCTAACTGGGTTGGTACCAAATAATCTATCGCCCACACATAGTTAATGCATCAAAAGAGGGGGCGGCGGTTCATCTGCCGCCCCCGTTTTTTTACCATATGCCGTATATCCTGCATAAACAAATAGAATTTCAGTATTTGTTTACAATTTTCCAATTCAAAAGTTGCAATTTATCCGTAAATGGTTTATGATATAAGAATAAACGCCTTCATGCGTTTGCTCGTTATTTTATAATTGGGAGGCCAAAGGTAAATGGGGAAGTATATCCTAAAACGACTGGTATACATCGTCATCGTGTTCTTTATCGTATCACTGCTGATGTATGCCCTTTATAATTTAATTCCGGGCGACCCCGCTATGGTGGAAATGGAACCGCTGCGTAAGGTTCTGAAGCCGGCAGAGTGGCAGCGTCAGTATCTGGAAAAACGAGCCGAATTGGGATTGGATGATCCGCTTATCGTTCGCTATGCCCGTTGGATGGGCTTGATACCGGATGTGGGTGGGACATTGAACGGCCTTTTGCAGGGTCAGTTTGGTGACTCCACCGTGTATAAGCGTCCGGTCATTGATGTAATTAAAGCACCGATGGTCAATACGATCCTGCTAAATCTGTTCAGCACCATTCTTACCCTTGCCATTACCATTCCGCTGGGTATTTATTGTGCTGTTCATCGCCGGAAGGCTTCCGATAGTGCGATCCAGGCGGTAACGGTAGTGGGATATAGCTTACCCAGCTATCTGGTCGGTATTGTATTCATCTATCTGTTTGCCGTTAAGCTGAAGATCTTCCCGGTAGGCGGCGCCAAGACCCCCGGCTCCACCTATACCGGTTTTGCCGAATTTGCTGATAGAATGTATTATATGGCACTGCCCATACTGGTACTGGTGTTCATCGGACTGGCGGGCATGACCCGTACCGTCCGCGCGGCAATGATCGACACCCTGACGCAGGATTATATCCGCACCGCACGGGCAAAAGGTCTGAAGGAAAAGGTGGTTATTTACAGCCATGCATGGCGCAATGCGCTGCTGCCGGTTTCCACCTCCATCATGGGCTGGATCATCTCGGTATTCACCGGCGGCTCGCTGGTTATCGAAACGACCTTTGCCCTGAACGGCACCGGCCGGCTGTACTGGCAGGCGCTGAACAACACCGACTATGAGCTGGTGCTTGCCATGCAGATGTTCTATACCGTGGTGAGCCTGGTGGGCGTACTGCTTACCGACTTGAGCTACGGTCTGGTCGATCCCCGCGTTCGTGTAAACAAGTAAGGAAGGAGGCTGCTGAATATGAGTAAAGAGAATAAGAAGGCAGGCTCCGGGGAGAAGAAGGGGACACTGGGCCGCTGGTTCTCCCGCCTGTTTTTCCCAAATAAGGAAATGGACATTTACGCAGAGGAAGCGCTGCAAAGCCCTGCCCGTATGGTGGCAAAGAGCTTCTTCTCCAAGCCACTG
>OLJB01001845.1_pt1 | contig 9584 bp, 8 predicted proteins | sample 1601391 | NCBI WGS metagenome assembly OLJB01 (sample SAMN01915215, study PRJEB22387) | human gut metagenome | isolation source: stool | host: Homo sapiens | place: USA | reverse complement strand
GATACCAGTTGCTGGCAATCAAGATCTTGTCATTTTTACACATCACAGTCTCTACAATCAGGTTCACGATTTCATCTACCTGCCGCATATCGTCACGATGGGTTACTTCCAGTGATTCATAATCAATGGTCTCTTTGACAAGGTTTTCATAAGCCTGATAATCCTCAGAGCGATTATCGCTATCAAATCTTTTCTCATCCACAGATATGATATGATTAGATTTATTATCATTCATTTCAGTATCACTAAGATTAGTATTATTAGGGTTTGAAATGTAAACTTCTTGAAGTTTGTTTTCGGGACTTCTAGAAGTTTGATTTTGGGACTTCATGAAGTTTGAATTGTAAACTTCTGCGGGTTCCTCATTTTCCACAGAAGTTTGTTTTTTAAACTTCTTTAATTCCTCTTCAAATTTTTTCTCATCTGTTTTCTCAGGCATAAAGGTTTTCACGTAGATGACGTTTACCTTTCCAAATCCCTGTCTGCGTTTCTCAATCAGGCCAATCCCTGTTTCGTCATCCAGTTCTCTCATGGATTTGATGGCTTTATTTCTGCCACAGTTCAGTAATTCCATGATATCTTCGATGGAAAAGTAGATATATGCTCTATTTTTGTCGTCAAACCACTGATTCTTGATGGAAAGAGACATTCGATCCAACATCAGTCCATATAAAATTTTAGCATCGCTTGATAAATCTTTAAAGTAACTGTCTGTAAATAATGCTTTTGGTATGCGGTAGAAGCTGAACTGATCAGCTTCAGTACCGTAAAAATAATTAAATGTCATTTTTTTCTCCATAATTTCCTCCTTTCATTTTCTGCTAAGAAGTCCTCTTTTTAAACTTCTTTGACTTTGTTTTCTTAGCTTTTTCTATCCTTAACAGGACTGTTCCTGCATCCATTTTTCTAATAATGATTCAATCACCTGCTCCATATCTTTGGCTGTATAATCATCCGGAAAGTACTTTGTCAGTTTCTTTTCTGAGAAAGTAAGAGACCGGGATACTTTCTTTGCCATCACACAGTTATTGAAAATTGATAACATCTGGATCTGATTGATTGGTCCATCATTCAGCTGATTTCTGAGTGCTGCAATCTGTTTTGGCTTGATAAATCCGGTGTCGCTGATATATTCGTAAATCCATTCCTGTACTTCCTTGTCGATATAGGAGATATCGACAGCAACCGTGAATTGAAGCTTTTTGTTATCTACCAGATCAAGAAGTTCCGGAATTAATTCTGTCAGTCGGATATACCGCTGAACACTTCGTGCACTTTCTCCAACCTGTTCTCCTAATAACTGATCTGTTCTCGACTTCGTGCCACTTTGGCACAAAGTTAAATCTGTCCGACTCCCCTGTCTTTTCATTGCATCAAGTTTCATCTTATAAGCAAAGGCTTTCTCACTGGGCAACAGTTCCTCTCGCTGAATGTTAGCGTCCACCATCGCAATCACGGCATCATCATCCGATAATTCTCTTACGATTGCCGGAATAGTCATAAGTCCTGCAAGCTGTGCTGCATGCATTCTTCTATGACCGGATACCATTTCATATTCTTCATTATCATCCATTCGAAGCAGTACCGGTGTCAGTACTCCATTGATCTTTACGCTTTCAACCAGATCCTGCATCTTTTCATCATCCAGCACCTTGAACGGATGATTTTTAAACGGATGGATCTTACTGATTTCTATCTCCATTGCAGATTCTTCATTTACCACACCCAGCAGTTCATCAATGCTTGCCAATTTAATCTTTTCGCCACTTCTATTTTTCATTTTTCAAAACCTCCTGTGTTAAGTTCTTATATGCTTCGGCAACTTTTCCTTTCGGGCAGTGCATGTAGATGCTTTTTCCCTCTGCACTGGTCTCAGCAGCTTTTACAGACATCGGGATCACATTTTCAAATACCTCGATCTGACTTCCGTAGGTTGTATGTACTCTCGATGCAATATCCCTTGCGTAATTGGTTCTGAAATCTACCATGGTCAGGAGAATGCCCTCAATCGCCAGTTTCCGGTTCAGTCTTTTCTTTACTGTAAGAATGGTCTTGATCAGCTGCTGAAGTCCTTTCACCGGCAGATATGCGGCTTGCACAGGTATCAACACAGAATCGGAAGAGACCAGTGCATTGATTGTCATCATACCAAGGCTCGGCATACAGTCGATCAGGATATAATCGTATCGGCATCGTATCGCATCGATATATTCTTTCATGATCATTTCTCTGCTCATAACATTTCCCATCGTTACTTCCAGTGCGGAAAGCTCAATATTTGCCGGGAGAAGATCTACATTTTCCTGGTGATGTAAAATCCCATCTTCCAGAGAGATTTCTTCTTCGTTGATGACATCCATCATGATCGTTGCCAATGTGATGCGAAGATCATCCGGTTCCTCATATCCAAGACTTGCGGTTAAACTTCCCTGTGGATCCGCGTCGATCAACAACACTTTCTTACCTTCTCTTGCCAGTCCAATGCCTACATTTACGGTTGTGGTGGTCTTTCCGACGCCACCTTTCTGGTTTACTACGGATATAACTTTACACATGATTTCTTCCTCCTTTAACTTTCCCATGATTCTTTTTTCCATAATTTCAACAGTGCCAGTATTTCCCGTTTCATCATTGCCGGTGTATAAGAATTTGGAAAATACTTGTGCAACTGCTCGTTTGTGAATGCCACTCTTGTGATCTCACCCTTTTTCACTTCACACATGATCTCTTCCATCTTTTCCAGTGACAACTGTTTTTCTTTACTCAGTTGCCGGATCCTCTGGGCCTGTGAGAGTGATGGGATTGCCTGTGCATACTCCATTGCTACAAGCAGTTCTCTTTGTTCTTTTTCACTTAATGCAGCTATCTCTACAGCCGGACAAAAAGAAATAATCTCATCATCCAGTTTCTGCAACATTTCCGGTATCAGTTTTGTCAGTGAAATATAACGCTGCACTTGTTTTGGGCTATCACCACAATCTTCACTGATGATTTCTATTGCCCGCTTTCTTGGTGTTTTGTGGTCAACTTGGCTCTTTTTTCGACCACTTTTTCTTTTTAATACGTCATTCTTCAGTTTGTAAGCAAAAGCTTTTTCACTGTAGCTGATCCGTTCTCTGTGAAGATTGGAATCTACCATGCTCAAGATGGAATCATCTTCACTTAATACCCGGATGATTACCGGTACTTTACGGTATCCCAGTTTCTCCGCAGCATGTTTTCTTCTGTGACCGGATATGATCTCATAGTATCCATCCGGTACTGGTCTGACGATCAGCGGATTTAAAATTCCATACTTCTCAATGCTTTCCTGCAAAAGAAACATTTCCTTATCATCTTTTACCTGAAACGGGTGCTCTTTGAACGGACGAAGACGCTCAATCTCAATTTCTATGATTCTTTCTTCGTTTTCTCCTGATTGTCTGTTTGGCTCAGTCATCTTGACTCCTTTCCTCCAGGATTCAGGAAATAAAAAATGCCTGCCTGGAACTTTTATAGATAGTAAAGTTCCAAACAGACATTGCTGTTTGACCATTAGCTGTAGCTAATAGAATTGAATACTGTTTCAGCTAATTCATGTTTGCAGGTTTGGGAGAGATTGTTTCTTTTCCCGCCTTTTCTCTGATTTACATCCCCGAATAAGGGGTGACAACGGAGCGGAACCCAAATGTTAGCTGGACTTCTTAAAACCCATGTTTGCAAACCGGTAATTTTGATTAGCTGTCAGCTAACAAAAATCGGATTGCGTTAGCTGGAAATTGATCATTTTGAATGGAATTTTGTGTCACGAACGTGATTAGAAAATAACAAAAGCGTTCGTTGTCAGCTAATCCAGCTAACATTTTCGAACGCTTTGAAGCCCGTCGCCAAGAGGATTTGAACCTCCGACCCCTCGCTTAGGAGCAACTTTTATGCAGGTTCAGACTAGTCCAACAGAGACAACCTATTCATTTATAAGTCCAGTAAAAAAGCGCCTTCCCGGACTATTTCTGTTCATATAAGATCATTGAAAATTATTCCGGATTTTTACATTTTCTGAGAAAATGATTGTACGCTTCTAATATAAAGCGCCAACTCCATCTATAATTTTTCAAATCATAAAATCCAACTATCCTGCCCATTTAAAAGCGGGAAATGAAATGTGTGATACACTATTTTCTTTGTCAGATTTCTTCTAAATTATACATCAGATACCGCCATTTACGCAAGATGCTTTGACCACTATTTTACCTCTTTTTTCTCACATGCTCTGATTTGATCTCATAAATAAAACCGGCAGAGATTTTGCTCTCCACCGGTCTGCTTTTATCCTAATTATGTTCCCCTTGCATTGATTTTGCTAATGATGTCAGCAACACAGCCATTTCCGGATTGCTGAGAACTTTTGCAAGTAACTCTGCGTCCACTCCTTCTGGAACTTCCATCATCGTCCTCTTTTCTGTATCATGGATCTGCGGATTCAGATTCTTCCTATTATAAAAGGAATCTTCCAACAGTGTCGCATTGCGCCGTCTGTCTTCATCTATGATATGCGAATATACTTCTGTAACCATATCTGCCTGTGCATGACCAGAATCTCCCTGTACCGCCTTTATATCACCGCCGTTCAGCTTAAGCTTATAGGTAACACTCATATGCCGGAAACTGTGAAACACAATCTGTGGTAAATCATGTTGTTTGATCAGCTTATTCAGGGAATCTCTGATATACGCACCGCCCCTTGGAAGTCCATATTCAGTAGCAAGGATAAGGCCATAGTCCTGGTATTCTTCCTGCAAAATATCCTTTATCTCCTCCTGCTGTGCTTTCCATGCAATCAGTTCTTCAGCTACGCTCCTGGGTAAAAACACTTTCCGCACGCTGCTTTCTGTTTTTGGTGTTTTCATAATGCGTACCGTCTTATTCGTTTTCCGCTCCTCTGGAAATATGACGATCACATCTTTCTGGTCTAATTCCTCTAACGCTTTTTTGCTGACTCTCTGTACTTCCTTATTTACATAAAGATACGCCCGGTTTTCTTTGATCGCTTCTTCTGATATATCTACGCAGTCCCAGGTAAGCCCCAGTAGTTCTCCTATTCGAAGAGAACCGGCAAAGGCAAGGTTCATACACAATTTCAGGCACTCATTTTCACACACATCCAGAGCATATGCAAAGGTCTCTGCATCCCATATTACCCGTTTCTCTGATTTATGCTTTGGTACCGTCGCTTTAAATGCTGGATTCTTCTCCATGATATCCCACTTCACAGCCTGATTAAAACAACTCTTCAGCAGCTTATGTACATCACGGATTACACTGGTAGATACGAACTCGCTTCTGACATTTCCGTTCAAGTCTGGAACGGATGGCGTCTTTGTCAGAGTCTTATAGTAAATCTCCAGAAATCTGGTATTGATATCCGTCAGTGGAGTTTTCCCAATGATAGGCAATATATAATTCTTCAGCAATGACATATTCCCGTCATAGGTAGACAATGCCCACCTGTCTTTTCCATACAGTTCTACATACTCATTTATCAGATCCTCCAACGTCTTACAGTTCGATACGATAATACCGCCTTTTTTCTCTTTCAGTTCGATTTCTGCTTTTCTTATTTTAGCTTCGTTCTTTGTATCATACGTTTCCCATTTCTGTTTCCGTTTTCCCTCTGTATCTTTACAGTAATATACGACACAATATTTGTTATTTTTCTTCTGTATCGAAGCCATGCTATACCACCCCCTTTTCCTTCCGCTTCAATAACCACTGTTCAAATGCTTCTCTTGGAATACGAATAATCTTTCCTGTTTTTCTGACCGAGATTTTTCCTGTGGTGTACCAATAAGCTATGGTTGCAGGCTCAACTCCTGCCAGTTCTGCCGCTTCCGGCACTGTCAGATACTCCAGACATTTTTTCTCCTGGCTGTGATCTGCTTCTGCAAGGCATCTTCGCTTATAATTCTCATATTCCCGTTTTTCTTTCAACTCCAATTCTTCATATTCAAAATTAAACAGCTCATAGGTATCCTGTGCCTGCAAGAATCGCTCAAAGCTCTCCTTTGTCACCCTTCTCCGTCCGGCAATTACAATGACGTCCAGCAATGGGGCATATTTTTTACTGCTCAGGATTCCATATACGGTACTTCTTGGAACGTCAAGCAGCCGGGCCATTTCCGGCATACTGAGACTGGCTGCCTCTGCAGCTGCATCTTTCTTACGATCTTCCTGTGTACGGTATCTGGACTGGCTGTGATACCAGTCCCAGAAAGCATCCGTCGGCACTCGCATTCTTTCATTCACTGCAATTGTCTCAATATTGTTTTTCTTCAATATCTCATATACCGTTGCGTTGTCCGTCCCCAGCATTTCCTGTATTTCTTTTGGGGAATAAAATCTGAGCCTCAACTCTTTTCCCGGTGCTTCCCCATTGACTTTGTGATACCAGTCCTGATTGGCATACCACTTTTCAAAACTGGCAATTTCAACCCTCATCTTTCCAAGCAATGTTTCTGTCCGAAAATAGTTTTTATGAACCAGCCAGTAACGATCTGTCTTCTTTAATCCCAACATATCCCCCATCTCATGGACACTCATCCACTTTCGGGGTTTTGCCGGTGATCCAACTCTTTGTATCACTGCCATGTTTCACGCTCCTCCCATTCATTTTTCTTAAATCATATCTCACAATTCGCAAAAAATTTAGGATGTCACAGAAGCATTTCCCTTATCCAACCACTCGTCAAAACTCTTCTTGGAAATGCGGTAGCCACCGCCTTCTAACTGAATCCAGCGGAACTCATTTTGTCTCAACAACTTATAGACCGTTGATCTGCTGACATCCAGCATTTCCTGTAAATCCTTCACCGTATAACATCTTTTTTCTGCCATATTTTCACTCTCTTTCTATCTGTTTTGATTTTATTTCTAAATACAAAACTCGTGAAAAAGTTAAGAGTGCCGTTCCCACTCTTTAACCCATTTCATACATTTTCCGCATTTTCTTTAAGATTGCACTGACCTTCTGAGACATACTAACCTTTGAAATTCCCAGTTTTTTCGCCAGTTCTACCTGCTTCATACCATCAAAGTAGATGGACTTGATAATAAACTGTTCATGTTCTGACAGCTTTGCGATATTCTGATGCAATTCTGCAGATTCAGCCTGCAGAATTACCAGATCTTCTACGCTCCGCTGTCCTTCATCCGGTAAGTCCTGCACTCCGATTCCATCTGTATTCTCACTGAAAACACAGTCCAGAAGCTCTGTCCACTTTGTTTTTCTTGTCATGGTTTCTGGGTCTTCCGGCTGCCACTTTTTATTTCTGTAAACTTCATTACGGTAAGCGGAAAGCATTGCCTTGGCTACCTCTCTGGTTATTTCATAAAATTTCCCATCAACTTTTGCATAAAATTTGTCATTGAATTTATATGGATGCTCTACATACATCGTCCGTTCCTCCTGAATTTGAAATCTGTTTCGTGTTCCAAATTCAAGAGCGGAGGGGACCGGCTCCTTCTGATGCCTCTGATCATGCGTACTGATTTCCTTTCAGGCCACCAGATCAGGCAGACCTGTGGCTTATTGGCCGGAAATCAAAATTTCAGGGCAACAAAAAAAGCCCCTCCGGGGTGCTAACCCGAAAGAGCTTTTCTAATAATCATATGAAGTTTTCCTGCTGTTCTTTTATTTCCAGCATAATCAGTATAACAGTTCAAAGTATCAGGGGTATCTCAAATACCTGCCGTAAAGTATCACTGATTCCTATAAAAGTATCATCATTTGATACTTTTTAAATTGACATAAAAATACACCGGAATCATTGTATCAGGATAAAGTTCACAAAGTATCCGCAATACATTCCCATAAGTTCATGTCATTATTGAAATCGTACATATTTCAGTATGAAAAGTTCACCATTCAAATTCTGATTATTATTTCTCCACATACTCTTCTGCCATATGTACTGCCATAGCACCATCTGCCACTGCTGTTACTATCTGACGAAGTAACTTTGTTCTGACATCTCCTACAGCATAAACACCCGGAATACTCGTTTCAGTGTTTTCACCTGCCACAATATATCCTTTATTATCCAGTTCTATCTGATTATCTAAAAAATCTGTTGTCGGTTTTCTTCCTATACTCACAAACAGGCCGTCACATTCTATAATGTTTTCTTCTCCTGTAACTGTATCTTTCAACCGCACACCAGTCAATCGTTCTCCATAAATCAGTTCATTTACTGTATTGTTCCATCGAAACTCTATATTTTCAGTTTTCATCAGCTGGTCATGGTAGATTTTCGTTGCACGTAATGTATCTCTTCGATGAACAATGATGACTTTCTTAGCAATTCGACTTAAAAGAACAGCATCTGATACAGCAGAATTTCCACCACCAACAACCACCACGATCTTATCTTTATAAAACATACCATCACAGGAGGCACAATAAGCAACCCCATGACCTATCAATTCTTTTTCTTTAGCGAGACCAAGTTCTCTTGGATTTGCTCCAGTAGCAATCACTACTGTTTTCCCAATATAAATTCCCGAACTAGTTTCTACTCTCTTAAGCTTTCCTGTTAAATCCATATTAAAAACTTCAGCATATTCACTTTTAGCGCCAAATTTTTCCGCCTGTTTTTGCATTTTCTCTGCCAATGAAAATCCGTCAATTCCATTTTCAAAACCAGGATAGTTATCAATCTGCCAGGTCAATGACATCTGACCACCTGCAGATAATTTTTCTAAAACAATTGTATCAAATCCTGCTCTGGCTGCGTATAATGCTGAAGTATACCCTCCAGGTCCTCCCCCCACGATAATCATATCGTAAACATGATTTTCATTCATACAGCAGTCCTCCTTTTATTTTTCCAATGCTTCATTAATAAAATTCTCTATCATTATTTTTGATTCAGGTGCAACAATAGAATCTATTGCCTTTCCATTTCGATATAAAACCAGCGTAGGAATCACCTCAATCTTTTCAGCTTCTGCAATCTGTGGTTCTTCATCAATATTTACTTTTCCAGCAATAAGAATATCGCTGTATTCTTCACTTATTTTTTCATAAGCCGCTCCAATTCTACGGCAATAACCACACCAAGGTGCCCAGAAATCAACCAAAACCGGTTTTTCCTTATGAATTAATTGTCCAAACTTTTCTTTATTTATATTTATAGATGTCATATTTTTCAACTCCTTCTCCTATTTGAACTTAATATACCCCAAATAAGTGCTTGCTTCCGTGATGATATCACAGAAAAGTTGATTTACTTTATTACGCTTTTTTACTTCTATTTACAGCATATGTCAGTTATATAATTGACTCTTCTCAATAAATTAAGTATACTCTCATCTTTGACAGTTACAAAAAGATGGGAGTATTATACGTTCAATTCATTATTTTCGGCAAGTAAGAAATAATCAATATGAGAATCACATAACACAAAAGGATGTACTGCGGTAACTTCTACATTACCTTGGCACATCCTTTCGTACTATTATTTTTTGCTATTCTTCTTAATGGCAGCTGTGGCTTCCACATCCATGCTCACCACATGTATGTCCTTCCCCGTGGTTGTGCTCATGGTGAG
>OLJB01001842.1_pt1 | contig 9639 bp, 6 predicted proteins | sample 1601391 | NCBI WGS metagenome assembly OLJB01 (sample SAMN01915215, study PRJEB22387) | human gut metagenome | isolation source: stool | host: Homo sapiens | place: USA | reverse complement strand
TACAACCCCCACAACAGACTTTCACTGTCTAGATATATGCCATGCCCGGCATACCTAAAAGAGAAATCAAAATCGATTTCTCTTTTTATTTACATCGAACTGTCACTCTATTTTTCGCATCCAAAGTACACGTAAATAAAGTCAAAGGATAATCTGAAGAAGTCATATCCTCAACACTATCCGGCGTTAAAGTTTCAATTAAAACAACACGATATTCAAACTTATTTCCAAGTGCATCCGTAAATACGACCTTACTACCCGGATCTAAACTATGAATTCTTCCAAAATGAAACCAAGAATTATGTGCCGCAATCACCATATTCCCCTTATATACACTACCCGAATATCGACAAGGCGCCAATTTCATCAAATCATACGTAAACTCACTCGTAACAGGAAGCTTAATGTCCAAAGAAGGAATCTCAATCGTTCCAATACAAGATAAACCATCCAATTCTACTTCAGGCATATCCATATCTGGATCAATCCATATATCTGGATCCAAATCATTCTTTAAATTATAGGCAGCCAATATATCTTCTTCACTCTTTCTAGCCCGAAACGTATCATACACATTAAACAAAGTGAGTCCCAAGGCCAGTACAATACAGATACAGCCAATATACTTTAGAATTTGCTTACGCATATACATCCAAGTCCCACAAACAATAATACAGGTACAGGCCACCACAATTGACCTGTCAAAGGAAGATTTGATTCCGATTTTTTAGAATCCACGACCTTATTCAAACTATTCTTTAACACAATATGATCCCCTTCTCGATAAGAACTTACACTATATCCAGAAGGAACACTTGTCTCAACACAACTCCACCTCATATCACCCGACAAATCATTCCAAACATATGTCCAATGATTTTCTTCACTTAATACCTGATGATCCACGACTTTACCATCCCCAAGTAAATCTACACCAATAAAACTTGGACGATTCTTCTTGTCATCATCCTTCCATACTTTTTGAACACGCAAAGAAGTCGTTTCAACTCTAGGCTCATACTTTAATTCAACATCACAATCTTTATCCACATAAACAACAGAAACCGACATTGTGTAATCCACATTATCTAAAGCCTTCACTAAATAAACACCTTTAGTTAAATTTCTAAACAAAGCCTTACCATCCACATCCGATTGAACTTGATCATCACATCCAATCTTATCTCGATCAATATAATCACCAAGAATATTCCAATCCTGTGAAACCGAATAGGATTTAAAAGCACCCATCAAATTATAATCCGCATCCGCCACACGATATAAGCGAACATCAATATCTGAAGCTGGACAAGTCACTGTTAAACTCGAATAATCACTTGCGAAAACAGGAGTACATACAAGAACAAAAAGAAATATACACAATACACTACGAATTATTTTTTTCACGCCCTCTTAACCTCCATATCTTCGAAACAATAAAACCAACCAACAATAATACAACACCAACACAAGAAGCCACCACTAAAGTATCCACTCGAGCTGCATCTGAAGTAATATTCGATTCATCATACAAACTATCCACCACACGATGACCACGAACCATCAAACGCTGCGTATTAATACCATACGGCGTACACGTAAGTAACGTACAAAGATCTTTACCTTCTTCAATCTCTAAAGGACCATAATCTTCAGGCTCTACAACCGAAATCTTATCCACCTCATACGCCAAAACCTTGCCATACACATGCAGATAAAATAAATCCCCCTTTTCAAGACGATCAATATCCGTAAACAAACGAGCACTCGGAAGCCCTCTATGACCAGAAATAACACAATGCGTACTACTACCACCAACAGGAAGCGAAGAACCCTCTAAATGACCAACACCCACCTGTAATACAGAATCATCCACACTATGATAAATAGCTAGCTTACAACGAATCTCAGGTATCGTGATATATCCAATCATACCCGTACCATCCGCATTTAATAGACTCTTATATAAACTAAGTTCTGAAGCATCAGGCGTAAAACGACCACTGTTAGAAACCAACCCTGAATTATAGGAAATAGCTGAATCTATCGCAGCCTGCCTATCCTGATCATCCATCTTCTCTATCTTTTCAGAATAATTAGCAACAACAGCCGTTTGATGTTTAGTATTCCAATAATTACTCACCGTTGGATACAACAATAAGGAAAGACCCGTAATAAAAACAAGTATCGCAATTATAGTTGAAATATGTTTTCTCATCTCACAACCCTCTCCCTATCATCAAACATCAAACCAATTATTTACCCTTTACTCTTCTTTTAGTAACTAATACAACACCTGAACCCAATACTAATGCTCCACCAATCAAGTAGATCATTGTAGTTCCAGCACCACCTGTAGATGGTAATACTGTTCCTGATTTGTTCTCTACATCTACTTGACTAATTGGTATTCCTTTATCATTTTTATCTTTACCATCAACAATCAAAGTTCCATCATCATTGATTACAACTTTAATTCTCTTAGCCAATTTATTATATCCTTTTGGTGCAGCGGTTTCTTCTAACCAATAAACACCTGGCTTTAGACCTTGAATACTAAATTTTCCTGTGTCGTTTGTTGTGATTTCTGTAATTCCAGATTCTTCATTCAGAGCTAAACGATAATCTGTAGTCCCTGTTTTATGCACTAATTTATAAGCAGTTCCACCAGTTTCATTATCATAAAGACTGAATTTTGCGTTTGCTAAAGTATTATTTGTATCACCTGTATATTTTAAAACGCTAATTTGATAAGTTACAGTATGTGTTGTTCTAGTTGTAGTATTGTTGTTTTCACCATAAGTTAAATGGGTAGTATTGTCATTGTTGTCATGAATTTCTGCATCACCATTTAAAGTAGCTGAATATGTAACTTCAATCTTAGTAGTGTCATTAATTGTCTTTAAGAATTCTTCTTTAAATTTAATATCAAACGTACATTTATCTTCCGCATTTTCGACTACTTCATAATCTGTTGTTGAATTTAAATAATTAGTTTGACCACTTACCTTTACTTTAACATCCTTATTGAAAGTCAAACCTTTTTCCATTGTATCGTGTAAAACATAAGATTGCGCACCTTTTTGTGCAGTAATAGTAGTCTTAAAATTAATAGTTTCTCCGATATTTGCAAAATTACTCTCCACATCTGTATCATTTTGAACAATCTTCTTGTCAACTGAAGGTACACCATTCTTTTCTTCAATATCTACATGCTTATTTGTAGTATCTAAGCCGCATAAAGCTCCAGTAGTTGAACCAACTAAATAGTAACCAAGATTTAAACCATTAAATGTAACAGTAGTTTCATTCTCTTTTGTGCTTTCACTTTTTGTGTTTATTCCTGTAGTTTTTTTTGCATATACCAAAGCTTTTTGAGCAAATTCACGTCTATCAGGAGCTCCATCCTTGCCTGCTATAAAAGACATATAACCATTTTCATCTTTTTTCATGTATGCAGCACCTTCTGCACCTTCTCTAAAGAAATTTTCCCAACCGTCAGCAATTTTATAAGAATAATTGGTTCCACTGAAGCTTTCAAATTTCAACATCTCATAAATTGTATAAGTTTGACCTTGAAGGGCACCAGTAATTGTTATTGATCCATCCTTTTGACCATAAACTCCTTCTGTATCTTCCGCTTTTACGTTACAACTCATTGATACTACCATCATGAACGCAAACATAATAGCAGCAATTTTTTTAATTAGTTTCATTTCTTTCTCCTATTCTTTGATTTGTCATTTAAATGATTCTTTTTATCTATATTTATCAGAATTATCAAGCTTGCTAAAACCAACATTGCGCCTGATATTCTGTAAAGCAGGGATCCATACCCACCTGTGGAAGGTAGTATTTTTGTACGGCTTCTATTTGTAACAGTTACCGTTTGCCCGTTTGTCGCAGCATTTGTAGATGTACCTTCCCCATTTTGATACTCTACTGCATACCGCAATTTATTTATTGTTACTTCTTCTGAAGAATCAGTAATCAGATTATCATTATCATCTAATTCAAAAACATAATATGTTTTATCTAATTTTAGATTAATAAACTTCGCTGATTCTTCTTGTGTTTCACCTGCAACATAAGTAATCGATTTTTCCTGTAAATACGTGCCTTCTCCATTTTGATTATCATATAATCTAAATCTATATGTTCCACTTACAGGATTTGTCGATTTTCCTGCTGCATCATTGATAAATTTCTTAACTACAGTAATTTCACCCTTGTGATTCTGAACTTGAATGTCAAAATCTTGTTGTTTGTAACGCACATAAAGTTTATTGTCTTTTACAAGCGTTTTAACCTTCTCTAAATAACTCGTATCCTTTTCCTTGTCTTTTAAATCCAAGATATAGATTGGCTTGTTATCAAGGACATAGCCATCTGGTGCTTTTGTTTCTGTTATTTTGTAAAGTGTATCAAAATCTAAATCTTGAGTAATTAGTCCATTAGCATCCGTAGTTACAGTTGCTATTTTTGATGTAGTAATAACATTTCCATTTAATTCACACTTTTCTATATCAAACGTTGCACCCGGTAAAACTTTATTCAGATTATTTTGATCTTGTTTCGTAAGTTCAAAGTTTACTTTTGATAAAGCTTCAATACCTCCACCTACTTTATATGAATAGGTATATCCAACTGTTTTACCACTTTCTTTAGAATAACCTTTCCAATAAGCTGTATTTGATACTACTATAGGATCATCTGGTTTAGCATTTACTGTAACCGTGTATGTAATCTTAATTGGGACATTATTAGGAACTGTAATTTCCAAAGTATTGTTAGTATATGAAGTTTCACAATTTGTTATTTGTACAGTATCATTCTTAAACACTTTAATTGAAGTCGTATCCAACTGTAGATTTTCACCTAATTCATCCACCAACTTTAATTTGTCACCATCATTTGTTGGAAGTGTTTGACCAAGCTGGTTCGCATTGATTTCAAAATCAATCTTTTGTCCGTTACTTTGACCTTGTTTTTTATCAATATTCTTATTTGCTTCAGTTAATTGAATGGTTTCTGGACTTGTTGCCGTATCAATATCGTTACCATCTTTTTTAAGCGTAACTTTATTTGTAAACGTCTTAGGTTTAGCGCCCAATAACACACTTGAATCTGTCACTCTACAAACAACCTGCACATCCACGGAGTTATTATCTCTTTCTTCCTTCGCTACAAAATCACCTAGTTGTATCATGGCTTGTTTGTTATTTTTATTGACATAATAAATTGTATGCTCATCAGAATTTTTATTATCATTTTTTGAATCATTTTCTACTTTTGTCCAGACAGTACTATCAATTCCTGTAATTTCTTTTGATTTAACACTTAAAGCATCTTCACCATGCCATTTAACACGAATGTAACTAAGCTCCATACCTTCTGGTATATCTTCTAAAATACTATATTCCCCATTCAATTTACCATCATAGTTAACTTTAAATGCCCATGACACAAAGACTCCATGACTGTCTTTTAACAGGTCCGTACATATCTTACTTGTATCTGCAGCTCCCGAATCTGTTTTATCAGCACCTATTTGAAGATTTGTAACTGTTTTTCCATCATATTTAAAAACCTGTCCTAACTCCTTTAAAATATTTGGAGCTGTATATAAAGTCTTTTCAGCCGTTTGTTCAGAAACATAATTATCATCATCCTTGATACTAATACTATTTCTAAATGTCTTTGTATCACGATTATTCGTAGGTGATGGAAGTTCTGCTGGTTCAGATTTAATAATCATATAAACCTTTTCACCATTTTCTAACTTAATATCTTCATTTGCCGTGAATAATAATTCATTATAATTTGGATCCGTTCCCTTGAATTGAGTATCAAATTTACCATTTATAGCATTTAATTTTGCATTCTTGTTTAAATCATTTATATCCGTATAATCTGAAATTGACTTATCATTTGGAAGAATTCCTTTGTATATACCAACCAATGAATCATCATGTAAATATGAATTGACAGAACCATCTGTTTTTATTAAATCTCTAAATACTGTACCTTTACTAATTTGTGTTCCACCAATATCAACTACCCAATAAAGCTCCCCATTAGACCATGTACCTGAATCTTTTGTAGGCTCATTATAATACCAAGACACTTTCTTTGCAGTCATGTTCAAGGTTCCCTTAATAGTTAATGTTGTTTCTTTGGAAACATCATTCTCATTAAAAGTAAACTCTCCATTTCCTTTCTTTACAATTCCCTTCAAAGTAAATTTATTCTTTACTGTAGTTGCCGTAAAGGCACCTAAATTATCTGGTTTTGCATAGTAAGTAAAACGATACGCATAATTCTTGCCAGTCCAGCCTAAGTCTAAATCAGAAGGCTTTAAACTAAATGACTTTCTATCATCTATCTTGACCCATTTAGTCCCTACTGTTTCATAAGTAGGCTGTAACGTATAAGTATCTGATGACGCTTTATTTAAATCACTTGAAATTGTGTTTGCTTGTAAAGCTTCTACTTTCACATATCCAACATATTTCATATATTTTGAAGTCAAAGTATCTGTCATTATTACATCTGCGACATCAAAATCGTTCAATGTTTTATTTGTTTCGACTGTATATTTATAGCTTCCCTTAGGAACTGTAAAGCTATTTTTTGAAGTTGAATCCTGAACAATTTTATCCCCGTTATACGTAAATTTATCACCATTTATTGTTTCTGATGTATCTTCTGTTGTAGCATTTTGATCTACTTGTTTACCATTCCATTCATATGTTTTAATAATTGGATTGGAATTATATGCATCAAATCCACCTTCTTTTGAATTATCCACATTGTCTGCATGCGCTATAAAACGATTGTTTACCGTTATTGAATCTGAATGCATCTTCGCAAAAGCTTCTGGCTTTACAATAACGTTATATGTCACATAACAACTTTGACCTGGACTTAAATCAATTGGACTACCTTCATTCCCAGAAAGCTTAAAGCTCTTTGGATTTGTAACTTCATTCCATTCTTTAAAATCTGTATTATTAGTCTCGGTAGACCATTTCACATTATATTCTGTAGATTCAATCAACTTATCATTCTTATACAACTTAAATGAATTATTATCAAAAGTAATATATGGCAACAATTCATCACTCATATTATTTAAGTAGTCACGGAATTGTAAATTCTTGATTGTGTAATTACTTTTATCCTTGTCTGTGGCAACAGCTAATTTAAAAGGAATCGTATATGAACCATCATTCTTTCTTATGATATTTCCATTTACAGACTTAGTAAATTTACCATCATAATTTATTGTAGGAGTAAATTTTGCATCTTTCGATCCTCTATCATAAACACCTTGAGAGCCATTTGAATACAACGTTGCAGTATTAGTGATTTGTTGATTTCTTAAATAAACATCATCCTTAAGTTTCACATAATAAGTAAGCTCACGACTCTCATTAGCACCCATATTTTGGATATTCCAGACAATACAAGGATTTGTGATATTGTTTTGTCCTGCTTCAGGTTTTTTTATAGTAGAATCCGCACTATCAGCCAGGTAAATTTTTCCATGATTTGTGGATCCTGTTATTGTCTCATATGGTTCATGATTATCACTCGAATCTTTATCTTTTAATGCCGTTTCTGTTGATGTAATATTGTCTGCATAGCTAACTAAATTACCATTTGAAGTAAATTGATCAATTACATATAGTTCTTTACAACCATCTTTACCAGCCGTAACAGTAATTGTATAAGCTACATAATTTTTTATTTTATCTACTTCTTTAAATTCTTTTTTTATCGTTACACCACCAAATTTTTCAATACAATCCGGACCATAGTTCAAAGTAACTGTTTTATCACCTAAAGTTACAACAGCTTTTCCACCATTATCTTTTATTAGCGACAAATTAACCTGTCCCTGTACGTAAAAATATCCTTTTAACTGGTTATTTCCTGCGGTAATTAAACTTTGTAGATAACTTTCTTCAAGAGTGACCTTCGCTACATTATTTACAACTGTAATGGTTCCTATGTTTTTATTACCATCATAAAGATCTCCAGCACCTTTGGCATCACGCAAAAAGTCAGGAATTCGATATGTAAGTGTACAATTATGTTGATTTAATAAATCTTTTGTTTTTATTTGTTCAAAATTTACTTTTAAATAGACCTCTGTATTGCTTGGGTTTACTTCACCATTGTTTACTTCTACTTTTTGCCAATGCCCATTCGCATCTTTATAATTCACTTCAATTGAAGTGATATCACTATCTTTTAATTGATAATCCGTTTGTTCTGTAGTCGTTTGATCTTCAACCATCTTTGGTTCATCTTCAGACACTTTCTCTTCTTTCTGAGATGTTATTTGTGTATCCGGCTGCACAGTTTCAGGCTCATTCAATACTTCATTCTTTACAGGCTGTTCTTCTTTTTCGTAACAATCCTCAGTATGTTGATGTTCTTCTTTACCACACACTAATTCATCATCTTGATAACACTCTTCAGTATGAGTATGTTCTTCCATTCCACAAATGGTCTTACCCTCTAAAGTAATGGCCGGAAGAGTTAGTGCATAAACCACGCAAAAAACAACCACGCAAGAAAGGGCTAAAGTAATCCTTTTCCATTTCTTTAACCGTGCTTTATCCTTAAGTAGTTTTTTTATATAATCCGAAACCATACTCTCTCACCTACTTTACACTTCCTATTTGATCAAAAGGCCAAATTCTAAAAATAATCTGCCCCTCAATTTGTTCTTTCGAAATATCTCCAATCACTCTACTTCTAGAATCTATAGAAGTATCCCTATTATCACCCATTAAAAACCAATGCGATTCAGACACCTGGTGTGGAAGATCAATATCACAATTTCCTAAAGCTTTTTCATTAAGATACTTTTCATCCAATGCTTTACCATCCACACTCACATTGCCATTCACATCAATATCTACCCATTGACCAGGACTGGCAATAACGCGTTTTACCAACAACTTATTTCCCTGCCAAAAAGCTACAATATCTCCCGACTTTAAATCTGTACTCTTTACTGAAACAACATACTGACCCTGTTCTAAAGTAGGAGACATACTATAGCCATAAATAGATAATACGGGCATCCATAAAGTAGCTACTAAAACAGAAATGGCAGCTACTACAACCAATATACCAATCGTCCCCTTTAAAGTTTTACGATATACAGCCCTATCCTTTAATCGCTTCTGCTCCGATTCTATTTCTTCCATTGTTAAATCATTTGAATTTGTAGTATCCTTTTTCATCTCGCAAATGACATCCACCAACTCACTACGACTCAAATGCTTTAAATCTTTCTTCTCCATATCTAACCCCTATATTTATTGGTAGCGCTTACTTCAAGTTAGTAAAAAAAAGTCTACCTTGTCAACTTGTAAACTACTTTAGTAAAAAATTATTGCATAAATTATCAATAATGTATTCATAAATACATCAAATATCCCTTACCTATCAACATTTTAAGATTCCCTAACTTTTAACAACTTAAATATTACGCGCCTTAAAGCATTTTTTCAAACGACAAAATAACCACGGTTATATTTATTTATAGTTATATATAGCTTCACATCTATATTTAACAGTTATTTTTACTTTTTGGTTATATATGCGTCCCCCCCCCCC
>OLJB01001821.1_pt1 | contig 9713 bp, 6 predicted proteins | sample 1601391 | NCBI WGS metagenome assembly OLJB01 (sample SAMN01915215, study PRJEB22387) | human gut metagenome | isolation source: stool | host: Homo sapiens | place: USA | reverse complement strand
ACACATCGTTATCACCCTTTCTGTTTTACAGGAATTATAGTTTCCTTTTCTATCAAAATCAAAGACTCTTGAAAACGTTTTCCTTTGATCGAGGCAAATTATGCACCAAGTCTCCATATTTGTCAAGTTTTTTTCTCGCACACTTTTTTATAACATTTCAGAAATAATTATACCGATTGCACAAATATGCAATCGGTATTTTGGTAGTTATGCACTATTTTATTGTTATGAATGTTCTGGAACAACCTGTATAAGCGAAATTATTTCTCTCATATCTTATGAATTTCAAAATCATTTTGTAAATTATTCTCATCTGGAATTACCATCGGATACTTTCCGTCAAAGCATGCCTTACAAATAGGAAGTCCACCTGCCATGCCCTCCAGATAATCAATCTCCATATAACCAAGGGAATCTGCCCCAATCATCTTACAGATCTCTTCTGTGGAGTGCTGTGCTGCGATCAGCTGGTCATTGCTTGGCACATCAGTTCCGAAATAGCATGGATGTAAAAATGGCGGGGAACTGATCCTTACGTGTACTTCAAGAGCGCCTGCTTCTTTCAGCATGCGGATCAGGTTTGCTATGGTGGTTCCACGGACAATAGAATCATCCACAAGTACAATGCGTTTTCCTTTTACAACTGCATCCAATACGCTCAGCTTCAGATGAACGCTGGATTCTCTCTCCTTCTGAGTAGGTTTGATAAAAGTTCTGCCGATATAAGAGTTCTTATAAAATGCAAATCCGAATGGAATACCAGATTCTTCAGAAAATCCTTTGGCAGCAGGAAGACCGGATTCCGGAACACCGGTGACAAGATCTGCCTCCACAGGATAAGATTTTGCAAGGGATTTACCGCCACGGATACGTGCATCATAAACCTTTACACCGTCCATGGTACTGTCCAGTCTTGCAAAATAAATATATTCAAAAACACAATGGGCATGCTTTTTCTTCTCAGTCAGTTTACTGGATTTCAGTCCGTTTTTGGTGATCGTGACAATCTCACCTGGTTCAATATCACGGATAAATTCAGCCCCTACAGATGTCAGCGCACAGCTTTCAGATGCAAGGACATAGGCATTATCTCTTTTTCCAAGACAGAGGGGTTTCAGTCCGTAAGGATCACGGGCACCGATCAGCTTCCGGGGGCTCATGATCACAAGAGCATATCCTCCGCGGATCTTCTCTACGGTTTTATGTACTGCTTCCTCTACAGTGGCAGAATGCACACGTTCTCTTGCGATATGGAACGCGATAACCTCTGAGTCGGTAGTTGTATGGAAAATTGCGCCTGTCTGGATCAACTCCCATTTCAGAGCTTCTGTATTAACCAGATTTCCGTTATGTGCAAGTGCAAGAGTTCCCTTTACATAAGACAAAACAAGGGGCTGTGCATTCTCTGCAACAGAAGCTCCTGTTGTGGAATATCTTACATGACCAATACCAATATCCCCCTCATATTTACGGACAACATCCTGTCTGAGAACTTCACTTACAAGTCCCAGATCCTTATGAAACTTCACATTTCCACGCTCTCCCTTAGTATCAGAAACTGCAAGTCCGCAGGATTCCTGTCCTCTGTGCTGCAGAGCAAACAACCCATAATACACCGTTGAAGCGATATCATTGCCATCAAAATCATATGCTCCAAACACTCCGCACTCTTCGTGAATTCCAGAATCCACACATTCTTCAGAAAACTGTTCTTCCATATCAAACGCCATTTTCTTCCTCCATAATTTCATTAGTGAATTAATTTAATTAGCATATTAAAACGATTGTATACTAACATAAAATAAGGGTCTATACAAGCCATTTCTCATAATTCAGAACCATTCACAAATTTTTCGTATATTTTACATAGTATTTTTTATGAATCCTACAGATTACTTTCCTTCATTATGCCGAAACAACTTTGAACTTTCAGGAAGAATCCCTCTTTTAATCTTTACGGAAAGGACACGACCTGCCGCCTCATCAATCTGACTCTCTGATAAAGTTCCATCTTTAACTGCTTCTAAAACACCTTCAAATGCCTGCTCAAAATTATCTGGCATAAGAATCATATCGTTTCCTGCTTCGATTGCCATGACAGCAGCCTGGTCTGCATCATAAAACTTTGTAATAACTTTCATATTCATAGCATCGGTAATAATGACATTATCAAACTGCAGCTCTTCTCTTAATATATCAGTTACCATAAGCTTTGTCAGGGATGCCGGTGTTTCTTTTCCCGTAATCTGGCTTACCGCTACATGAGACATCATAACCATATCCGCACCAGCAGAAATTCCTGATTTAAACGGAAGGAATTCCACATCACGCAATTGGTCAATGGTTGCATTCAGTTCTACATATCCTTTATGTGTATCTTCTCCGCACTGTCCCTGTCCCGGAAAATGCTTCAATGTAGCACTTACTCCCTGTGCCTGTAATCCTTTCACTTCCTGAGAGACCATATCAGCTACTGTTTTTGGCTCAGAACCAAAACTTCTATTTCCTATCTCGGTATTTTCAGCATTTGTATTAATATCTGCGACTGGTGCAAAATCCAGATTAAATCCCAGTTCATAAATTTCTTTTCCAATGGTTTCCCCTACGTGATATGCATTTTTGCTGTCTCCGGTCTTTCCGATTTCTGCCATAGCCGGAAACTTTGTCGTTTGCATATTTTTAGAGTTCGCAATTCTTGCGACGGAACCACCTTCCTCATCCACCGCTGTAAATAATGGGATTTCTGCGGTTTTCTGCATATCTGAAATCATTTCTTTTACCTGGGTACGATTTTTTAAATTATAAGAAAAAAAGATTACCCCACCCGGTTTATATTCCTCAAGATTCTTTCTCATCTTCTCTGTTACTTCTGTTTCTGCATTAAAATCAAGGGAGTCTGTACAGACAACAAACAACTGACCGATTTTTTCTTTTAATGTCATCTTAGAAAGAGCATCGGAAACCATTCCATCAAGAGTAATCTCATCCACAGCCTTATCTTCAGAAGATTTCGTACTATTTTCAGATTTATCTTTTTCCTTTTTACTCCATCCACACCCTGCAAGTGCCCCTGTTAAAAGCATGATACACAGCAACAGCACTACTCTTTTATAATTCTTCATTCTGCCTCCTGCGGTGAAAATAGTGGGTCAAATGTACGCTTTTTGCGTACTTTTTCTTTTGATTCATTTGCAGCGGCTATCGCTTCTTCACAAAACGTTTTCTGTGCTTCCACTGCTTCTTTTCCACGTCGATCTACTTTTCGGTACGTACCATCTTCTAAAAGACAATGCGCCTTCAATGTATCCCGAAGCTGTACATCCAATATATGTTTTGCCTTTTCTTTTAGATCCGGTGCTTCAACCGGAAAGACAATTTCTACTCGTCTGTCAAGATTTCTAGGCATCCAGTCGGCACTTCCCATATACACTTCTTCATTTCCATCATTATAAAAATAGAAAATTCTTGCATGTTCGAGAAATGTACCTACGATAGAACGTACTCTGATATTTTCACTAACTCCCGGCTTTCCTGCAACAAGACAACAGATTCCACGTACAATTAAGTCAATCTGTACTCCGGCACAGGAAGCCTCGTATAATGCGAGAATAATTTTACGGTCACAAAGAGAATTGCATTTTGCAATAATCCTTGCCGGCTTTCCTTCCTTTGCATTCTGTGTTTCCCTGGCGATCATCTCAAGAAAACGCTTTTTCATCCAGATAGGCGCTACGATCAACTGATTCCAGTTTGCAGGTTCAGAATAGCCGCTTAACATATTAAATACTGCTGTAGCATCTTCACCTACAGCATTTCTGCATGTAAACATACCGGTATCTGTATAAAGCTTTGCCGTAGAATCGTTATAATTTCCTGTTCCAAGATGCACATAACGGCGAATTCCATCTGCTTCTCTTCGTACAACAAGCGCAATTTTACAATGTGTCTTTAATCCAACCAATCCATAAATAACATGACATCCCGCTTTTTCCAGTTTTCTCGCCCAGTTAATGTTATTCTCTTCATCAAATCGGGCCTTTAATTCTACTAATACTGTAACCTGCTTTCCATTCTCAGCAGCCTGTGCAAGTGCTGCTATAATAGGGGAATGTCCACTGACACGATAAAGTGTCTGTTTAATAGCAAGAACGTTTTCGTCTTCAGCAGCCTGTTTAATAAAAGCAACGATTGGATCAAAACTCTCATAGGGATGATGCAGCAATACATCGCCCTTTCGAATCTGATTAAATATATTTTTATCTGCCCGCAGCTTTTTATTTTTCTGTGGGATATAAGGAGCCTCTTTTAAGTCTTCAAACCCTTCAATCCCATAACATTTCATAAGAAAAGTAAGGTCAAGCGGTCCATTAAATGCGTACATATCACAGGAATGAACTTTAAACTGCTTTTTTAAATACTTCACAAGACGTTTATCCATACGCTCTTCATATTCAAACTTAATAACTTCTCCCCACTGTCGCATTTTTAACGACTTCTCGATTTCTTTTAATAAATCTTCCGCATCATCTTCGTCAATTGATAAATCCGCATTTCTCATAATACGGTAAGGCGCTGAACAGATAATCTCGTGATTGAGGAACAGGACATCTAAATAATGTTCTATTACATTTTCCAATAAAATGACTCTGCATTTTCTCTTTGGTCCATCTTTCTGGGGAAGAAGAATTACTCTTGGAAGAACAGAAGGTACCTGCACTGTCGCGATATCATATTCTTTCTTTTCCTTTTTATCTTTATTGCGGCTTTTTATCAATGCGGCAATATTCAATGTTTTATTCTGGATTAAAGGAAACGGTCTTGAAGAATCAATCGCCATCGGTGTAAGAACCGGATATATATTTTTGTGAAAATATTCTTCGAGAAAGTCCATTTCTTTTTCTGAGAGTTCCGAAAAAGAAATAATTTCCAGCCCTTCCTCCGAAAGTTTCGGTAACAATGCACGATTATAGGTTGTATATTGTTTCTCACAAAATGCCTGCATTTTTTCATTAAGTGCACGTAACTGTTCCTGCGCAGTCATTCCGGCAATATCTTTCTTCTGATATCCTGCATTCACCATATCTTTTAAAGATGCGATACGTACCATAAAAAATTCATCCAGGTTAGAGGCAGTGATACTTAAAAACTTCATTCGCTCAAACAAGGGATTTTTGCGGTCTCTTGCTTCTCCAAGAATACGCTGATTAAATTCCAGCCAACTTAATTCTCTGTTTGTAAAGTTATCTGGTTGATCAAAAACACTTTTGTTCATATTCTACCTCCCCTATAATGCTCTCCGCTGCTTCAATACTGGTGTGATGCCTGTAAATTCGCTAAACAACTCCGCTTTTTTAGAAAATCGGGTAATCTCGAGTGTAATATCCTGATTCGTTTCTAATGTGATAATCAGTTCTTGTCCTTTTCTCATCATAGAACAATTTTCAAACTTTTGCTTATGTCCACGATCCAAAGCATTTGCCAGCCTCAAAATAGAAGAAAGTTTGGCAATGCGAAGATATTCTTCTCTCCAAAAAGCGGTTTCAAGCTCATCCGTATCCGGTAGTTCCTGCGTATTATAGAGAACAATATTTGCAATTTCTTCCCTTTCCCGATGGGAGAGTCCCATGATTTCTGTGGACATGATTAACTGATATCCATTCTTTCCCGGATCATTTAGATTTACATATTTTCCGATATCATGAAGAATTGCTGAGATTTCAAGAATCAGCCGGTCTCTTTGTGTAAGTCCATGAAACCTTTTTGTTTTATCAAATATTTCCAATGCAAGTTCCGCGATATACTGTGCATGAATCTTACTGTAACGATACCGCTTACCAATATATCTGGCTGAAGCGATAATATCCTGATAGAAATCATGCGAAACTTTTATCTTTTTCATTTTTTGCGCATAATCTACCACACTGCCGTCACACAAATTCGTAGAACAGATATAAATCGTGTCTGCCTTTGATCGTTCTAAAAATGTTTTATAAACGAGAACTGACGGAAGTACCATCCGCGCATCTTCCATAGAAAGTCCATACTTTATAGCAATATCCTGATAGGATGCCTTTTTGATCTTTTTATAAATATACTGAATCTGCTCGTAACTCATCGTATCCTCAAGATGGAGTTCCGGCACAAGACGATTAATATTCTTGATTTCATCCCCGATGGCAATGACATTCTTAATATCCTTATCTTTTAAGTAGCCACTCTTAAACATATCTACTTCATATTGAATATATTCTTCCAATACAGAAATGTAATCCAGTACATTATTTTCAACAGATTCTGAGAATTCCCGCACCTTCGCTGTACCAATATCAAGGTTCTGTGTCATGTATAGCACCTGTTTATCAAACAAGGATATCTGTACACTACCTGATCCAATATCTAAAATTGCGGTATTCTTTTCAATAATCTTATTGAAATCCAGCTTTAACACCTGTATTCCCTTATACATAAGAAAACGGAGTTCTGAATTGCTGAGCATGATAACGTCAATTCCTGTACGAACCTTAATCTGATTCAGAACAGATACCTGATTTTTAGCATTTCGAATCGCACTTGTTGCATAACAATGAAATTCTGTAACGTCATACTCTTTCATTCTCTGTTGAAACTGTTCTAATACACTGCATATTTCTTCAATCTGAGCAAAAGTGATCTTTCTTGTAAAATACGCTTCTTTTCCAAGTTCATATTCATAACGAATCTCATCTATCGTACGAATTCCTTTTGCAGCAGAAATTTCATATACTTTCATAAGCATATTTTTAGAACCTATCACAATCGCTACATATGGACTCACTCTCATTTGCGCCTCCTTTTCCGTATCATAAAACGGATTCTGCCTTCAATTCTTTCCCTTTCTATTTTTTCTGTTTTTCATCCAGATAAAAGAAAGAATCCACTGTATGTTTTGTATCGATTAAATTATTATATTGTAATATCTGATACTCTTTTACCATATCGCTATAAGGCGATTCTAACGCAGACTCATAATATTTTCCATTCTTATCAAAGCATCCCATTGCCGTAAGAACAGGAAGTTTTTTACGAAGTTTTAATAAAAACTTCTGATAAGGGCTGGTCTCTAAGCCCGCTTCTTTCATTATATAGGCGCTTAAATAATTGGCACTCATCTTATCAATTGTTGTTTCCTTTATATCATAGTTTGCCCAAATAATAAATGGTGTTCTGTACTTATTCATGAGTTCTTCATTTGTAAGGCTTCCGGCATTCTTTCCAAACAAGCTGTCATAAAAACTACTCTGCACAGCCGGCTGATGATCGCCAAACATAACAATGATCGTAGGTTCTTTTACTTTTGAAAAATAGTTTGTCAACTGTTTAAAAGCGTTATCTGTTTTTTTCACAAGAGACAGATACTGTTCAGCCTGCTCATTTTTATGGCTGTCAGTAATCTGGATATCATTATGAAAATTCGTATATGTCTTGTCAAATCCTCCATGGTTCTGCATCGTGACATTAAATAGATAGAATGGTTCCTCTTTCTCTGTACGGTTCTCATATAATTCTTCTATCTTTTTAAAATCAGACTTATCGGATATATATTTTCGGAACATTTTCGGATTTTTAAAATCGGTTTCCGAATAGAAATGATCAAATCCCATATAATCATAGACCTGCACACGATTCCATCCGGAAGCAAGATATGGGTGAAGTGCCAGATTGCCTTTGTATCCCTGTCCTTTTAAAAGATATGTCATATTAGGAAGTTTTGCCTTTACAACCTGCGTGTAAGCGATAATTCCATTCTGCAAGAAAGACATACTGTTCCCTGTCAAAAATTCAAACTCAGAATTACAGGTTCCTGAACCAAAGATTGACATGTATAAAGAACCTTTAATCGTATTTTTCTTTAAACTGTGAATATATGGCATATAATCTTCATTTGTAGAAAATTCGTTAATAACACTCAAATCAGAAAATGCCTCATTCATAATGCCGATAACATTTGGCTTTGTCCCATCAGCAGTTTGAAGACGGCCTTTCTTCTTTCCAGAATCATCATTTGCAAACTTCTCTTCATATTTTTCTGCAATGTCTTGTGCTGCTTCCACAGAATAATCTGAAGGTTTTTCCTGTACAAGTGAGTTCATATTTAAAACAAAACCAAAAAACAGACCGTTTTTAGCATATCCTTTTTTCTGATCCCACACATTATTTTTAATTCCAAAGCTTTTTAATGTTTTTTGTTCTATGACAAAATGTCCGAGTATAGAACTAAGCAGACCAATTACTACCAGCATAACAATACGCTTTTTCCAGGTCAGCTTCTTTGAAGACGGACAACGCCATAATACAGCCAGATACAATAGCAGGAATAAAACATTCCATACAAAAATTGGCTGTATGCTGTATGTGTAATTTTCCGCCACGTTCGCTGCCGTCTGTGCTGACATAATATCTGACGGAACAATCGGCGCTCCTTTAAAGCTTAATACATAGTAATTGGCAATCCCGATAATACACCACAAAATGCTTCCAACCGTAACGGATACTTTTCTTGAATTAAATATAAGATATAATAATCCAAAAAAGAGATAATACACCAGTATATTCAACCAGAACTCCGCCTGTCTCATTCGAAGGATTGGATTATCTGTAAATCGTTCCACAAACCAGAATGTAAATAGGGGTGCAGCAAAAAATAAAATCTGTCCTATTACTTTTTTTGCTGCCTCCGGAGCCGGTAATGCAAACCATAAAAGGAAAAGCACTAATGCCATCATTACACAGATTCCTGCCCACTGCCGATAAATTGTTACCGGATAATATAATTTAGAAACAAGGTATTTGCCCTGTTCTTCCTGATTAATCTTTAATTTACCGCGAAAACCACTCTCTTTTGTTGTCCACTGAAATACTAATGGTTCTTTTCCAGATTCTGCTCCACTTGTCGTAAGCTGAATACTGTACTCTTTCTTTTTCGTAAGCTGAAGGTTCGTCTTAAACTCTGTATAATCATTATTTACCAGATCACCGATATTCTTTTTAAGCTCCACCAGACTCTTTCCGGTATTTAAATCAATAATATTAAGAACTACCTTTCCCTTTGCCTGTCCGGAATAATCATTTCCAAAATAAACTTTTACTGTTTTTAAATGCTTATGCTTTGCCACAAATTTCTGACTCACTATAGAATTGGATGACAACTGGCAGACCTGATCAATCCGATATTTATTTACCTGATTTGTCGCATTCTTCTGATATTCCATAAAATGAGTACATACATACCCGGTGAGGAAAAGAAGAAACACTGTAATTATTGTCTTTAAAACCAGTCCTATAGGATTTTTCTTTTTCACATGCTTATTTTTTACTGTTTCACTCATGTACTCTATGCTCCTTTTATAGACCGTTTAATAGTTTCCTAAAATTTTAAAATCTGCAACTTCCGTACGAACACCCTGAAGTGCATTTTTCACTGCCGGGTCATGTAAGTTCCCGCTGATATCAATATAAAAACGATATTCCCACTGCTGATCCGGCAACGGAACAGATTCAATATGACTTAAGTTCAAATCATTATATAAGAAATGAGATAATATATTATAAAGTGTTCCACTCTCATGAAGCAGAGAAAAAGAAATACTGATCTTGTTTGCATTCTGGGTATATTGTCTTTTTTTGGAAAGAATCACAAAACGTGTGACATTATTTTTATCAAAATTAATACCTGC
>OLJB01001806.1_pt1 | contig 9758 bp, 6 predicted proteins | sample 1601391 | NCBI WGS metagenome assembly OLJB01 (sample SAMN01915215, study PRJEB22387) | human gut metagenome | isolation source: stool | host: Homo sapiens | place: USA | reverse complement strand
GCTTTGGCAGGAACGCCGGAAAGGAAGTGAATAGGATGCCGAGAAAAACAACAGTGGGGGAGTCGCAGCATCGTCTGACGATCCGGCTTTCCCAGACAGATTTTGAGAAACTGCAATATTGGGCCGGAAAGGCAGATTGTTCCATCAATGAGTTCATTCTGGTGTTGCTGGAACAGTGGATTGATATTCAAAATGGCAATTATCAGCTGCCGACGCTGGAGGTTCAACGGTTGAATCAGCTGATTGAGGCTGTACAGGTGTTATCGCAGAATCAGCAGACTTTGGAGTCGATTGTGACGAACGGATTTGATTCGCTGCTGTCGCTGACACGCGGCGATAACTATCTGTTGGAGCAGATGGATGGTGATATTTAGGAGGTGTAGTTGTTATGGCAGAAAAGGATACGTCCAGTTTGCTGTCCGGTCTGGATCCGGATGTGTTGTTTGATCCGGATCAGATGGCGATGCTTCAGGAGGAGCCTGCAAGAACGCCTCCTGCAAAGACACCGTCCCGTCCGAAACCGAAAGCGAAACCAAAGACGAAAGTACAGACGGTGCGTCCGGATGCGGATGAATTCAGTACCGTCCGTAAGATTCCGAAACGTATCATGCGGCATGTGTTACGGGAATTTCCGGATGCGTCAAACATGACGGATGCGTTGGTGGCATATTTGATCTGTCATAGTCCCGGGGAATTGGCGGAACGGTCTCAGGACGTGCTTACGGATGAACAGAAGGTTCTGATTCAGAACTGGCGTGGTGATCCGTATGCGGAATTGGATCGAAAGTTCAAACAGGTGCTTCCGAAGCTCCAGAATCTGCATGATCGTATGGGCGTGCTGGAGGTGCTTTGTTCGTACATTGTGTTTGACCGTGTAGGTTTTCGTCAGGACAATCCGGTTCAGCCGGATCTTGTGGATTTTGATGAGAATGGCGTGATGGAATTGATGATGCATGCGGAAGAGCAGGCAAAGTCGATGCAAGCGGAGAAGTCGATCAGTAATGGACGGCCAATCCGGTAGTTTTTGAAGGGATGGAGGGTTTGGTATGTACGCAGAGTTGAGTGGGTTTCGGGAACAATTGACGCCGTTTACGCTTTTCGGCGGTGTTTTGACCGTGGTGTTTGCTGCTTTGCTGATCAGTTTTGGCTTTTTGTTTCATTTTTGGATGGTGAAGAAAAAGTGGAAACACACGGCGGTATCGTTTGCTGTGTTTATGGTTTGCGGTGTGCTTGGTCTTTGCATGCCTGTGCTGCTGGCACATGCGACACCGCTGGTGCTGGCGTTGTATCCGTTTGAGGATCCGTGGTCGTTTACGGAGTTTGTTTCTTACAGTTATGAGTTGCCGGATCTTCGGATTGAGGGTCTTACGGATGATTATCAGGTTCCGAGACCAGGTTGTTATACAGTGACGGTGCCGCGTGGATCGGAGACGGAGCTGTATGATCTTTGGGTTGCGGAGGATAAAATTTTGTTGATGGATGTGGGAACGACCGGGCAATGGGTGTAAGGTTCTGGCAGGTCGGAAATTGTAAAAACATCTCATTTTCAAGGCTTTTTTCTTGATGTTTCGGAAAAAGCATGGTATCATAAGTGTAGAATTGTGACGGAAAGGGGTTTTCGGTTTGATTGGAATTTTAGCAGAGAAGCCGTCGGCTGCAAAGAATTTTGCGAAGGCACTGGGCGGGATGCAAGGTACGTACCGGGGTGAGTCGTATACGATCGTTGCGGCCCGTGGACATCTCTATGAATACGTCCCACCGGACAAACAGGTGGACGCACAGTATTATGACCAGATGCATGTCTGGAATCTTGCCAATCTTCCGTGGGACGAACGGTTGTTTCAGTGGAAACGGGAACGTAAGGAGGACACCCGTGATACGCTGAACACGATCAAGAATACGCTGAAAGGTTGTTCGGAAGTGGTGATCGCGACGGATGATGATCCTTCGGGAGAAGGAGAATTGTTGGCCTGGGAGATTCTGGATGAGTTGAATATTCGCAACAAGAGATTTACCCGAATGTACTTTACCGATGAGTCGGTTAAGGAAGTCCAGCGGGCATTTGTTCAGCGAAAGGTGCTGCCGCCGATGCGGCAGGACATGGATTTTGTCAAAGCAGAGTTTCGTTCTCAGTGGGACATGCTGTCGATGCAGTTTACACGCATCGCGACGGTTTGTGCGGGGAACCAGGCAGTGCTTCGGCAGGGTCGTTTGAAATCGGTGATGGTCCAGATGACGGGTGACGGTCTGAAAGCGGTCAAGGAATACAAACGGGTTCCGTTTTATCAGAATAAGTTTCGGGATGATCACGGTGTGGTTTATTCCAATCCGGAGGAGCCGCGGTTTGCATCTGAGGATCAGGTGCCGCAGATTTATCATGATTCGGAGGTTGTCTGTGACGGAAAGCAGATGAAAGCGCAGGCGCCGCCCCGGCTGATGGATCTGGCAGCGCTTTCTTCCAGGCTTTCGCCGATGGGGTATAAAGCATCTACCGTTTTGAGTGTGTATCAGAAGATGTATGAAGCGCAGGTTGTTTCGTATCCCCGTACGGAGGATAAGGTGATTACGCCGGAACAGTTCCAGGATCTGCTGCCTTTGGTGGATCGGATCGCTTCGGTGGTTGGTGTGGATGCATCGCTGTTGACGCACCGGACGCCGCGTGCGACGCACGTGAAGACCGGCGGCGCGCATGGTGCGAACCGTCCGGGTCCAAATGTACCGGTATCGTTACAGGATCTGAAGCGGTATGGAGACTGCGGACCGGTGATCTATGAGTTGCTGGCAAAGAACTATCTGGCAATGCTCTGTGAGGATTATCAGTACGAGTCCCAGAAGGGACATCTGAAGGATTATCCGAAGTTTACCGGTACGGCATCCGTTCCGAAGTTTGCGGGATGGAAACAGGTTTTTGCGGATGATGCGGATGTTTCTGAGGATGAAAATGCGCAGGGGCTTGGTACGATGGCTTCCCCGTTTGTTGCGGAGGGCGCCAATCCGAAGCCGCCGACACCGACAATGAAATGGCTGATGAAGCAGCTGGAAAAATACGATGTGGGAACCGGTGCTACCCGTACCAGCACGTATGCGGAGGTGACCAGTACCAGTGGAAAGTATCCGCTGCTGAAAGAAAGCAAAGGAAAGTTGTCGATGACCGAGTTTGGCGATATGAGTTACATCTTACTTGCCGGTACGGTAATTGGCGATGTGAAAACCACAGAGAATTTACAAAAGCAGATGCGTGACATTGCGGAAGGAAAAGCCGTCCCTGCTGATTGTCTTCGGCAGGTACAGGAGTTTGTCCGGCATGATCTGGGCGTGATGCAGCGAAACGCAAAGCAGTTGCATATTACAGGAGGAGGAACAACAATGGCAACACCAGCAAAAGAAAAGTATCGGGGTAATTTTAAGGGAAAACCGGTTGCATTCAACATCGAATGGGGCGGACATCGCTTCACGGAGGATGAATGCCAGCGGCTTTTGGCCGGTGAGTCGATTGTGATCGACGCGGTCAGCAGGAAAGGCGATCCGATGCGTGTAAAGGGAAATCTGGCGGAACAGGAGTACAATGGACATAAGTTCTATGGGTTCAACCGTTTGGAATTTGTCAATGACGGCAGTGTACCGAAAAAGTTTTCCGGACATACGTTTACGGATGATGAGTATACGCTGCTCTGTGCCGGAAAGAGTCTGCACTTGGAAAATCTGGTGTCCCGGAAGGGTTCAAAATACAGTGCGACGATCCACTGGGATGAGGATCTTGGAAAATTTGTCTTTGAGTAATTCGGTGGAGCGCAGGCAGAATTTTCTGTCTGCGCGTCCTGCGTAAGAGAAAGGAGGTAGCCGGATGGCTGCTGCAAAGTCATCATATAAAATTCCTTATGGTCTGGAACAGTCTTATTCAGACATGATGATTTCGCTTCGGTCGAAGGACGGATCGGTCGGAAAGGTTGTTCCGATGGTTGTGGTCCTGACGTACATTCTGAGTTTTTTGGTTTGTATGTTCATGGTTACAAAGACGTTCATCGGCAGTATGGGAAATCCGATTCAGATTGGATTGTTTGTTATCCTTTGGGCTGCACTGACGGTGGTGCTGGCCAAATATGACGGAACCCGCCGTATGAATGTTCAGCGGGTCATGACCCTTTTGAATTATCTGCCGAAGCGTTCTCGCCATGTCTATACCCGTATGAAGAATGATGCCGGCCCGTTCTGGAACATTCTGGGAATTGACAGCATTGAGTCGGATGGGTTTATCACGTTTCTGGATAAGACGTATGGTTATATGTACCGTGTGGTCGGCTCCGCGTCGATTCTTTTGTTTGACGGAGACCGGGGTGCAATTGTGAGCCGGGTAGATAATTTTTATCGTAAATGGGATGGGGATACGGAGATTATTTATATCACTTCGAAAGAAGCGCAGAAGGTGTATCGCCAGCTGGCGAATCTGTACCGTCGGTATGAGAATCTGCGTAACGATGATCCGGATCTTCGGAATCTGGGCGAAGAACAGGCCCGTATTCTGAAAGAGTACGTCGGTAAGGAGTTCAAGTCCATTCATCAGTATATGATTTTGAAATCGAACAACAAAGAGGCTCTGCGGGTGGCGAACAGCATCCTGCAGACCGAGGTGGAGACCTCGTCCTTGATGATCAAGCAGTGTGTACCGCTGGATCTGGAGGATGAATATCCGGTCTTCCAGAGTATTTTCCAGAAAGGAGATTTTGGTCATGGCTCTGCAAAGAAGTAAACCGCTTCCCAATGCAACGGAGAAGCCGGAGCCGACGGTGAAGGCCGTCAAGAAACGTTTTCGTAAACGAAAAGCAGAAAAGATGCCGAAGCAGCAGTCGTATGATTTTAAATCTCACGAAATGCTTCGGGTGTTGAAGCCGAATGAGGGATACATCTTTCATTCGGATTACTTTGAGCTGGACAATCAGGTGGCTACGATTCTTTCGTTTTTCCATGTGGACGGCGCGACGGACAATTTCGGACCGTTCTGGGGGATCAATAAGATCCCGTCCGGGCTTGGCGATGATGTGGACGTGGTGGTGCTGGAACAGGTGAACCGTATGTCGGAAGGCTGGGTACAGTCTCATCAAGTGAAAGCCGAGGGTGTTGCGCAGATGGACAGCAACGAAACGGATCGTGCAGGTACGTCCCGTTCCCGGCATCAGTCGTCCCGGAAGGTATTGGATTTGGAAACGGTCGCCCGGGAGATTCAGGACGGTGCGGCGTATCTGAATGTACAAAGCCGCCTGTTGGTAAAGGCGCCGGATTTGGAACGTCTGGATTATGCGCTGGAGCAGATTAAACGGCTGTATGTCGATCGTTTCGGTACGCTGTCTGCCGCGGCGTATGCCGGGGAGCAGCGCCGGGAGCTTTCGGATCTGTTTAAAAAGAATGAGAAGAAGTTGGGCCGTGGAATGTATTTTACGTCTACGGAGTATGCAGGATCGTATTCTCTGGTGACTCACGGCATGGAGGATCCTGCCGGCGAGTATGTCGGCTATATGGTCGGGGATGTGAATAACTCGGCGGTGCTGTTTGATGTGGATAACTACGAGAAGCATGTGGTGGTTGTCAATGAGAAGTTCCATGTGCCGTTGGGGCGTGTGCATGTATCCGATATGTGGGGATCGAAGATTTCCCAGTCGGCGATGCTGAACAATCACCGGGTCGTACATATTCTGATGGATGACTGCGATATGGATAAGCTGGGTCCGAAGTTTGAGTCTTTGACGTATAAACTGGATTTGAATCACGGGGCGGTTAATATGTTTGAAATGTTCGGAGAAGAAGAGGATGAAATGTCCATTTTTCCGACGCAGATGCAAAAGCTGATTCTGATGGCGGAGCAGGCATATGAGACGACGGATTCGGATCGTTCGATTATCCGTGGTTCGTTGGAACAGATCGCGACGAAGTTTTATGTGGATCGGAAGATGTGGCATGAGAACGCCAAAGAAAACAGGGATAAAATTCGTATTGTCAATCTGCCGCATAATGAAGTTCCGATGCTTCAGGAATTTGTGTCGTATTTGGAAACCGGCTACAAGCAGCAGGTGATGGCAACGGCAAAGGATAACAAGATGGTGAATGCCCTGAATGTGCTGCGTCTGACGTTCCGGAACATGCTGTCGAACAACGGCGATTTGTTTAATACGATCACGTCGGATGTTATTGACGGTGCGAAGACCGGTCAGCGGGTGCTGTATGATTTTGGCGGTCTGATGCGGCGTGGAAAAGGTGTTGCCATGGCGCAGCTGGTGAATATCATCGGATTTGCGGTGGGAAATATGGGTCTTGGCGATGTGTTGATCTTTCATGGTGTGGATCTGGTGGATGATTCGGTGAAGCCGTATCTGGAAAATCAGTTTTCTCACCTGTTTACAAAAGGCGGCAGGGTCGTGTATATTTATAATAACACAGATGCCATGCTGGCCGATAAAGCGTTTTGTCATTTTGACAAGGCTGATTATACGATTTTTGGCAATATGACAGAGACGACAGTGGCAACGTATCAGAATCTTTTGGGACAGGAGATTCCGCCGGATCTTTCTCGGTGGATCACCAGCAAGTCCGATTCGGTGTGTTATATCCGAAGAGGATTTGACAACGTTGTGTTTAAGCAGGATTTGGCGCTTGGTATTACACCGAAGAAGAAAACGTCGGATCTTACGGAGCGGTCGCAGGCAGTACATAAAAAGAAAAAGAACAAAAAAGGAGAGTGAACGCGTTGGAAAAGTTAAACGTACATCGAACACGTCCGATTCTGTTTCTGCTTCTTTTCCTGCTTCTTCTTGGAGTGTTTGCGGTTCCTGTGTCTGCGTCCAGTACGTCTGGTGGCGGGGCATCTGAGGCAGAAGGAATTGGTACGTCGTTTTATGACGTATCTACGGCGTTGACAGCGTATGCCAACAGTGTTGTCGGTTCGAATACAAATGATAAGCATGCGGATCATCGCTTATCAGAAATGAATGGACAGAGTCCTGGTGTGGCTGGTGCATTTGTTGGTTATGGGGATACGGATCGTGGATTTTATGCTTTTATTTCTTCCAATACCGCGAATGCGGTAACGACCTCTTCGTACGATGCGTGGAGCAATGTTGGTGACGGCGGCGCTACGTACGCATACGTTCGGTATGGCTATTTGTTGAACGATTTGGGCTTGGATGATGCCGCATCCGAGGGTGGAATCTTTGGGCGTACGGTATTTGGCTGGTTTATGCGTGCGGTACACGCGATTGCCGGATTGATTCCGCAGTTGTTTGGGTTGTGTCTGTCGCTGCTGCGATTGTTGAATCCGTTTACGCTTTTGACCAGCGGTGCGGTCAATTCGTACAAAGTGGTTTACAATGACGATGGTTCTGTTTCGAACATTGCTACGGGTACCGGTACAAATGTCGGAGACATGTTGGGTACCAGCGTTTCGGATACTGGTGTGCTTGGTGATATTGCTGCAGTTGTCAGTGAGATTTATAACCGTCTGCAGGCGATGGGAATCTATGTAATCGTTCCTTTGCTGTTGGGGATTATGCTGTTTTCGATTCTGATGCATTGGGGTCCGGGTGCGTCGCCTTGGCGAAAGGTTCTGGTTTTTCTGGAGCGATTTGCATTTATTGTTATCGGTGTTCCGATTTGTGCCATGCTGTATACGTCAGCCATCAATCAGGCATATGACATTGTGATGGATGAACCTGCGGCTTCGCAGTTGGTGGCGTCTACGTTTGTGGATTTCCAGGGATGGGTCACCAACGGTCGTTTGGGGCTTCCGCCAGGTATGACTTTGGTTTCTTCCGGTTTGGATTCGGATACCGGTGATGCGTCTACAACGGCAGGTGCTGCCAGCAGTGATACGGTACGTGCGCTGCGCCATAATGTGTTTGAAATCAACCGAGGAACCGGTGTTGTTCCTATAGATGCGTTGAATCCGATCAGTCCATCGTCTGAGGATGCGGGTGGTGATCTGAATGACGGTTATTACTTTGCGAATATGTGGGACACAAACGGTTTTGTCAGCAATTTGGTTGGTGATGATACGACGTCTCGTCGGGTTGGTTCTCTGCTTTCCAGGTACAGTAGTGGGGATCGGTATCAGGCTTCTGCCTGGGAGACGGCTGTGAATGGTACGATGAATGAGAAGTATTCGACCGAGCTTGGTGCGACACCATCTACTGCGAATGCGACGTCAAATGACGGTATGATTTATGGAATGTATGATTATACTGATGACAGTTCGGATTGGTTGGATCGTGAAGTGGCGGATAATGATGCCATTTTTTCCGGTGTTTCTTATGCAAATGGCGGAGATTGGTCTGGAAAACAATGGAATGTTTTTTCGAACGGAAGTTTGAACGCTTCGGTAACGACGGATGTGAATGCGGATATCACCTATTCGGGCGGTTGGAATGGTTCCCGTCAGGATGGATCGGATCCGAGTGAACAGGGTGGAAGTAAACTTGGCGGTTTGTCTTCGGTTGCTATGTACAATTACCTGTCTACAGATTTTACGGATTCTTCCGTATCGGTATATTCTTCGGTGCGTTCCACCAGTGAATATGTGAAACCGTCTCATTTTTCCGCAAACCTGATTGGTTCCGGTGTTTTACAGTTTTTGTATGGTGCGAACTGTGTAGCCGTGCTTGGTATTTTTGTTATCATCGGTCTGTTTTACGGACTGGGTATGGTGATTTCGAATCTGAAGCGAGGCGTGCATTTGTTGCTCCAGATTCCGGGTGCGATGCTTGGTATTTTGAAGAGTATCGTTCAGATTATCGTGTATACGATTGTGATGATCATGGAATTGCTCGGTACGATCTTTATGTACGTGGTTTTCACGGATCTGATCATTATGTTTGCTACTATGATTGAAAAGCCGATCCATGCTGCGGTTACTTCTTCGATTGTGATAGGCGGACGTACGGCTTTCGTAGGTGCTGCGGATCCGTCCAGTTTGTACAATAGTACCGCTGTGTTTGTATTTGGTATGGCGGTTGTGGTGTTGGCACTGTTGTTGTTGGGACGGCAGGTGGTAAAATGCCGTCGGGTGGTACTGGTGGTATGGGAGGTCTGCTGGTGTAAGATGTTTCGGTTGGTGACTTGCAAGGCGTTGCGACCGGCGTTTGATGCCTGGATGCGGAATCGGGTATCTCTGTACGTGTGGGATCTTTCAATGGTGCCGTTAAAAGAAGTTTGGAAGTCGCTTTGGACGACTTGGGAAGGAGTGGAAGCATGAACGGAAAGACAGCTATGATGGTGGTACTTTTATTTACCACCATCGCCGTGATTGGACTTGCTGTTTTTGCATTGAAGATGCGGTTTTTTATTATCAATACGCTGGGGGAAATGGCCACTGGTGTTGTGGATAAGTTTTTGATTCCCAGTGATGCACCATCGGCTTCTGCTACGATGTCTGCTGCCGCCTCCGGAAATGGCGGCGGTGGTGGAAATGGCGGAGGCGGCAGCGGTGCGGTTTCCAGTGCGGTGAATACCGGTGTGAAAGCGACCGCTTCGTCTGCTGGCGGAACCCTGGGTAAAGTAGCTGCCGGAGCAGCGCTTGCTGGTGTCGGCGGTACGATGATTGCCAGTGTAAATGGCGGCAGCAGTGAAGAGCATACATCGGTTGCTACCGGAGATGGGTCTTCCAGTACCAGTACCGCAAATGCGGATGGTAGCGTAGCAACGGCAGAACAGCAGCAAAATCAGAGTTCCGGAGCGGTATCCGGTGGTTCGTTTGTTGCAAACGGTGGAACGGCGGA
>OLJB01001793.1_pt1 | contig 9807 bp, 14 predicted proteins | sample 1601391 | NCBI WGS metagenome assembly OLJB01 (sample SAMN01915215, study PRJEB22387) | human gut metagenome | isolation source: stool | host: Homo sapiens | place: USA | reverse complement strand
CTTTGCAGGACGCAAAGCCCACAAAGCGTTCTTATAGGGATAGAGAATTTGCTCTTTTCTTATAAATACAGACTTTTTCTACAAACTGAGGCAGTGCCGGACGGCGCTGTCTTTTTGCTTTTAAGGTAATATTGACATATAAATCTGAACAATTAAAACCATACACGTTTTAATACCCGCCGATAACGCAAGCCTTGCCAACCTCAGACATTTCCAAAGGCGGAATTTACAGTGACTTTCAGTCACCCGCCGTTTCGCCACCCTGCGGATACCTCAGATATTTCCAAAAGCGGAATTTGAAACGGCACATTGCCGCAGGCGGAATTTACAGTGGCTTTCATCCACCCGCCCTGCTTTGACTTTTTATGATTTAAGTGCTATACTCTCTAAATAGTAAGAGAAAACACGGAGATACTATAAATGGATAACAAATACGAAGAACGGCTCGGCACAGCCTCGATGCTGCCTCTTATACTTAAAATGGCACTGCCGGGCTTTGCAGCACAGCTTATAAACCTGCTGTACAGCATAGTTGACAGGGTCTTCATCGGACACATAGAGCTTATCGGCACAGATGCGCTGGCAGGTATCGGTGTTACAAGCTCGATAATCATTCTTATCTCGGCATTTTCACAGATAGTCGGCGGTGGCGGCGCACCGCTCGCCTCAATAGCGCTCGGCAAGGGCGACCGTGAAAGAGCGCACAGGATACTCGGCAACGGCTTTTCGCTGCCGTGCTGTTTACTGTAGTAACATCGGGCATAACCTACATCTTTATGGAGCCCCTGCTCCGCCTTATCGGCGCAAGCGACGCTACTATCGGCTATGCCACGGACTACCTCTCGGTATACCTTACAGGCACGCTGTTCGTAATGTTCGCAACCGGACTTAATTCGTTCATAAATGCACAGGGCAGACCCGGAATTTCAATGATAGCCGTAATAATCGGCGCAATCCTCAACATAGGCCTTGATCCGCTTTTTATCTATGTATTCGGTATGGGCGTAACGGGCGCCGCTCTCGCAACGGTAATATCGCAGGCGGTAAGCGCCTTTATAATAGTCGGCTTTCTTGTATCCGACAAAGCGACTTTGAAAATAAAGCCGAAATATCTTAAGCCGGATATAAAGATAATCAGATCGCTGTTCGCTCTTGGAATCGCCCCGTTTATAATGGCAAGTACGGAAAGTCTTGTCGGCTTCGTGCTCAACGGCTCGCTTAGCGGCTACGGCGATATATACGTCAGCACCCTTACGGTAATGCAGAGCGCAATGCAGTTTGCCGCCGTGCCTCTGAGCGGCTTTGCACAGGGCTTTGTTCCGATAGTCAGCTACAATTACGGCAAGGGCAACACAGACCGTGTCCGCCTCTGCTTTAAATATTCCGTGATAATTATGTTCTCGTTCTTCGCCCTGTCAAACCTGTTTATGATTACCTTCCCCGAATTTGTCGCAGGAATGTTCACGGACGATACCGCACTTATAAAAACAGTCGGCAGAATGATGCCTCTTTTCCTTACCGGCATGACCATATTCGGACTTCAGCGTACCTGCCAGAGTATGTTCGTTGCTCTCGGTCAGGCTAAAATTTCACTGTTCATAGCCCTTTTGCGTAAAGTGATACTGCTCATCCCTCTCGCCCTTATCCTGCCGAATTTTCTCGGTGTAAAGGGTGTATATCTCGCTGAATCCGTAGCGGATGCTACCTCGGCAATCTGCTGTACGGTTATATTCGCTCTTACCTTCCGCAAGATACTCAAAAAGCGTGAGCAGACATAAATTAAACAATCAAGCGGTCACAGGGAAAGATACAGCCCCGTGACCGCTTTTTCTTATGCGATTTTCAAGCACCGCCTGCATATTTCCCGTGCAGGCGGTGCTTTGCATTTATTTCAGAAATTCCGCCAGTATCTGACCGAGTAAACACGATTGCTTATCGATAAGCTGTTTTCTTGTTATAACGTTATGCTCACGGAATTGCTCAATTAACTGCGTTATTATATTTCTTTGCTTTTCGTTAAGACCTATAGCAGAAATATTCGATTGCCGTTCCATACCCGACAGATAATCCATAGAAACGTTGAATAAAGCCGAAAACGCTCTTACCGTATCAAAAGTAGGGCTTTGCTGATTTTTTTCATATCTGCTGATCATTGAGCTTTCCTTGTTTATTTTATTTGCCAGTTCTTCCTGCGTCCATCCTTTTTCTTTTCTGAGCCCTTTCAGAATCAAGCCGAAATCAAAAGCATCGTTCATTTATCCACCTTAAATTTGATTTATAATCAAATTATAACAGGTGCAACTTGATAAATTTGCATCATTATGCTATTATATTTGATATAAAACGAATTTACTCAGAATTAATTGATAAATTTGCTCAAAACGGGTGATTAAGTGCAACAACAAATAAAATCCAGGCAACGTGTGACCGAACACGGCGAGGTTTTCACCGCCGAGCGTGAAGTAAAGGCAATGTGCGACCTTGTAAAACAGGAAACCGAGCGTATCGACAGCCGTTTTCTTGAAATAATCATACTGAGTTTGATACAAAACCGTGGAATAATTAAAAAGTATCCCGTTGCGGTGTAAAAACTGCTCTTGCGGTGTAAACGGAAAGCCGGGACTGCCCGCTTGTTTTTATTTGGAGGACAATTATGAAAAAGGCACTCACTCAGAAGCAGATTGCTGATTATGAGCAGCTGTGCCGCAACAGAAACAATGGTCGGTTGCTGACCTCGGATGGACTGCGGTTCATCTGCGAAGCTAATAACTATGACCCCGAAGCCATCGGTTGGAACTTCCTTGAGGTGCTGGCGCAAATTTCAGCAAATAATTGAAACCATTAGAAATTTACATACTTTTGTGATATACTTTATTGTGTTGAAGTTTACCCATGTGCAGATATGAGCATTTGGAGTTAGAAATATACAAGGAGTATGCTTATGGGATTCCTATTAAAAGCCCTGGGTGTCGGCTTGACAGTAGCTGGTGTCAAAAAAATCAAGCATAACATTGAAGAAGAAAACAGACGAAAAAATACCGTCTGCCGTTTTGATGGAGAAATCTCCAAAGAAGAGTTCTATGTTATGGTCAAGCGTGGTGGAAAAAGAATCCGGCGTATTACCAGTCTGTATGCCGAAGGAACAATGGTCTACGGCACTGTTCGTTCTCAGAGTGGTATTTCTGATTGGTGTTTCCGTATCGATTTTAATGACTACGGAAAACTGACTGGTGCCTACTGGCTCTCTACGGATAATGATGATTCCGACATTCCCAAGATAGTTGCTGATCGTATTGCACAGCAAATCAGCGATTACCCAGATTGTATGGATGATGCTTTCGAGGATGAACCCTATCGAGAAGAAGTACAAGAGGGACTGCGTGAACAGGCTGGAGCATACTGCCCGTACTGCGGAAAACAAAACAATAACGAGGACGCAAAGTTCTGTATGTATTGCGGAATGCGTTTCCGCATTTAACTGCATGAAGGAAGAATTATGGGCTTTTTAGGAAATATGGTTGCAAAGGCCGTTGTCAAAAAAGTTGAGGCTGCAGCCATGTATGGCGTGGTCAGTCACATGGAAAACACACGCTCGGTTGATGCGCTTGTCAATAAAAGTACCGCAAATTATATGCTCTTCATAAAGAAAAAGAGTATGTCCTTCAAGCGTGGCTTCACCGTCTACGATGAAGTTGACAAAAAGAAATATGTTGTGAAGACCGATGCACTTACCTTTGGCTACCCTTGTATCAGATTGTATGACACAGAGGAGCATGAAATCGGCAAAGTAGAACTCACATCAAAGACCGGCATGGGAACATACACTATGTCCCTCGATGGTAAAAAACTCGGCACACTTACCCGCAAAATGTCGGTTAAAATTAAATTGGATCTCAGTTTCAATGGCTGGCATCTGGATGGAAACCTTATGCAGAGCAATTTTGTTGTGACCGATAAAAATGGAAACCAGGTCATGAAATTTAACGATGCTTTTTCTTCCAGAGACACTTATGTGTTGGAAATGAATAATCGAGAACATGAAATCCCGGGACTCATGTTGGTTATGGCTGTTGAGATTGTGCTCCACGGCAACGATTAAACCTTTACATATGGGAGAAACATCATGGAACTGAAATCACTATTTTGCCCCAACTGCGGCGCCAGTTTAGAGGTCGAGGACGGGCTTGATACTTTCTTTTGCAAATACTGCGGATATAAAATCATTCTTCAAGACCAAAGCAAAGCTGCTTACGATGCTAAAGTTCGTGTAAAGCATATGGAACACAAGGAACGTCTCCAGGAAAGGCGTGATGCCCAGGAGCGTTACCGTATGGAGTTCGAGCAGAAGGACGAACGGCGCACCCTGGCCATTGTCTTTGGTGTTTTTGGTGCGCTAATTGCACTGTTCCTTATTATCTCAGCTGTAGGAAATGCAGGTGCAAAAAAGCAAGAACAGGAACTGCAAGCCATAGTTGATCAGATTATGATTGACATTAAAAATGAGGATTTTGCAGCCGCATATGTGAAGGCCAACTCGCTCTATTGGGATGGTAGCTGGACTTCTGAGGGTAAAGATAAATGGGATGCTACCCGGAAGGAAATCATCAAGCAGATAGAAGAAGCTGAGAAAAAAGCCACCGGCTCAACAACAAACTCCTCCGAAGAGGACAAAGATGATGGTGGCGGTTTCTGGAATTGGTTCGGTTAATTGGCAGATATGAGAAGATGTTATTATGGCATTTATTAAAGCGAAAGATAAGAAAGGCAAAGAGGATGCAATCATCAATACCGATATGATTTGCAGAATCGCAAAAACAAAAAGTGGCTATATTGTGTTTTTCTCAAGTGGAAACACCGGTGCTGCTTATTATGAATATGACGAAGCCGAGGCAAAGAAAATCTTTGATGCCATTGGTGTGGCTTTGGCATAAATGCAAAAAACTCCTCACCGCCGTAATGGTAGTGAGGAGTATCTTTTTTACCTTTATGCCCGGATTTCCTGACCGTGCTTGAAGGTGAACCGCACATCGTCCTTTCCGTGGACGGTCACGAAATCCACCAGTCCGCACCAGAGGGCGATATCAAAGGTGCCCACCAATTCAGCCTTTGCCAGGGCTTCGAGGAAAGCCTCAATCTTTGCCCTGCGGGACTGCTTGCTATGGATGGCATCTTCGACTGCCTCAAGCCTAGTTTTGGTAGCGTCAAACCGTGCTGTCAGACCATCATAGCGTTTTTGGTATTCTTCCTGGTCGAGAACAGTGTGTGCGTTTTCATAGATGCACTTTTCAATGAGGTCGTAAACCACCGCCATTTCACTTTCCAGTTCGACCTGTTCCGCTTTGAGGTCGGTAAGGTCAAAGGCTACATCAAGGGACACTGTAAGAGCCGCTGTTATCGTTTCCTTTTGTCCGATCAACTGATTGACCGCTGAAATAAAGAGTGACTTGATGTCCTCATCCGTCAGATGCGGTGTGGTGCATTTCTCATCGCCATCGAATTTGTGATTGCATTGCCAGACTACACGGCGATACTTGCTGGTGGAGTGCCATGTCTTTGAGCCGTACCGCTCACCGCATTGACCGCAGCGTATCTTGCCGGAGAAAAGGTGAACACTACTGTGTCTGCCGTTGTTTGCCTTTCGGTGTACCAACTCACGCTGCACCTGCTCAAACACGTCCGGGCTGATGATGGCTTCGTGGTTGCCTTCCACATAGTATTGAGGAATTTCACCCTCGTTGACTTTTTTCTTCTTAGTGAGGAAGTCCACAGTGTAGGACTTCTGAAGGAGCGCATCGCCCTTGTATTTTTCGTTGGTAAGGATACTGCGGACGGCTCCGGCATTCCATTTATCTTTACCGCCGGGTGATTTAATGCCGTCAGCAGTCAAGTGCGTGGCTATACCGTATGGTGACATTCCCTGTATGAACATACTGTAGATGCGGCGAACAGTGACCGCTTCATCCGGGTTCAGAACCAGATTGCCATCAGGACCGCGGTCATAGCCGAGAAATCGCTTGAAAGGTACGGTGACCTTGCCGTCTGCGAAACGTTTTCTTTGCCCCCATGTGCAAGTTTTCTGAAATGCTTCTGCTTTCCTCCTGCGCAAGGCTGGACATGATAGTAATGAGCAGTCAGCACTTGCTGCCCTGGATGATTTCGCTGAAATCTGGGACAAGAAATATCCTAAGATCTCAAAATCCCGGAGAGAAAACTGGGCAAATCTCAACACATATTTCAAGTTCCCGGAGGAGCTTCGGCGGCTGATTTATACGACCAATTCCATAGAGGGCTTCAATCGGCAGCTGCGTAAGGTAACTAAATCCAAGGCTGTTTTCCCGACAGATGACAGCCTGTTCAAGATGCTGTATCTCGCCATGCTGGACATCACCAAAAAGTGGGCTGGCCGCCGGCAGGACCGGGCGCAGATATACACTCAACTCGCACTGTACTACAGTGGCCGCATTCCCGAATGACCGCCGCGCCGGAACTCAATTGATTTGTGTTACTATGAATAAGCTCTGGACTCATCAAAATGTTACCTGAGCTTACTGATTTCACTTAATGCACGTTTGTGGTTTACACAGATTTTGGGGTAGATCCAGTGCATTCATTTCTCAATGCTCCGCTCTTCCCCTTTTGCATTGACTATTACAGCTGAATATGCTAAAACGAACACAGCATATCACTTAATTTACGGCAGATATGTCCGATTGAGAAATGGCTATTTATCAATCAAGCGCCAAAGAGTCAGCAAAATAGCATACATAATCATTTTTATTGCAGTAATCCATGACCTTTTTCCTCAGTTTAGCGTTTGCGCCATATTCAATAAGCAAAACATCCATACCGTTTTGTTTGCAGACATTAAGATATTCAATAAAATACTCTCTATTCTCCCAATTATTTTCGCCAAAGGATTTATCATCGAAATTTATTGATGTAAATACGGTTTCCTGATTAACCGCTTTTATGCAAGTTGGGATAGAGCGATTATTTATTACTTCACTTATAAACACATCGCCGCCATTCACAATTACCTTTATTCCTTTTTCAGCAAAAGCGTTGAAAATATCTAGTAACGCATTGTATATTTTCTGCTCGTGAAATGCATAGTAAACATCGGTATTATCCACAAATAGTCCTGAAACTCCCTTATCCACCAGTTCATCCGCTGCTTCAACGATGTGTGTCTGCCATTTTTCTGATGATACATCTATCCACTTTTCATTATCCCAATCCTTGTATTCGCCTATGGTAAAAGGCAAAAATTCTTCGTAATAGCTGCGAAAGTCTTCTACTGAACCAATATTAAGATAGGAATATATCTCGTTGTTTCCGTTTTGGTGTATTACATCAATGTCCTCGGCTGTCAATAATTCTGCATCAATAACAAGAACGTCATAGTTGTTTAGCGACAACAGTTTTTCCTTTTCTGCTCCGATAAAAACACCATACGGATGTCTTACATCAGTCAAATTTTCCGTTGTCTTTACCGTACAGGCTGTAAAAAAAATCACCACAGAAATCAGAACAAGTATTTTAGTCATTTCTTTTTTGCTCCTAAAAAAGAATGTGCCATCTCCAAATTTATAAGGCAGATTTACACCCATTTTCCTCATTATATCACATCCCAACTTAAAATTTCAATACCAACATACCAGAGCGTATCCGATGTACGAACAAGCGCCTTTCTGACGGTTCGGCGCATATTAAAATGAACCTCGTCTTCGCGGGTTTCGATGTAACCATCCCACGGAGTATCTCCTGCGAGATAAGCGCCCATTACATAGCCCAATGTCTGCATTTTCGGAAATTTTCCCTCTGCGCCGTCAGCCGAAATCACACTGAGCGACATAGTGTTCTGACCTACCTCCGATGTAAACGGATATGTATAAGTCTTTGTGTGTTGACCCTCGCTGAAATACTCCTCATACCGCATGACCTCGTTTTCGTTCTTTTTCAGAATGAACGCGAGAATTCCTGCGGCTGAAATCACGAATTTCACGGTCGGGTCGCAGATTCCTGCGGTCAGCGAAGTGCCTTGCAGCAAAGCAATAAGGCACTCACCCGGAGCGCCCTCGAAGTCAAATTCAGTCAGCTTGTATTCATCGTTGTTAAGTTCGTAGGACTTATGTTCGCACTCCACAGTGCAAATCGCAATGCATCCGGACAGAGATTTCGACACCTTCACTACATTGAAAAGGTAGTTCAGCGTGTCGCTTTTCAGCTGTACCTCAAGACCTGTGAATATCTCCTTTGCCGCCGATGAAATAACAGAAAACTGAAAGGTGCATTCTCCGTTCAGACTGTCGGTAAGCGATGCGGAAATCACCCTTGTGAACGCACCACGCACATTTCCGTTTTCGGTCACGATTATCTCAACCATCACACCGCCCCCGCATTCCTCACCGTTACCTTGTTCTGATTCCACTGTATTCGGGATATTACCTTAGTCAGCGGAACTCCGTCAATACTCAGCGGAATTGTTACATCAAACGCCTGTGTCTGTACTCCGTTGAAGCCCGAAACCGTGCCGTTCATGTCGAGGTTGAAATCTGACGGAATAGCCGCAACGATGGTCGTGATAATTGTCGGCAGGTTCTGCACAAGCGCAATGAGCAGCTTGATTCCGGCTTCGATGATGAGTGGAATTGCGAATGAGAGTTTTTATTGCGTCAATAACGCTTGAAACGCCGCTTTTCAGTTCATCGGCGGCATTATCGTTTCCCGCAAGCAGGTCGGCAAGTCCGTCCGCAAGCGCCTTGATGATGCCCGCAGCGCTCGAACACATAGCCCCACTTCTGATAGCTTTCGGTGCTTATGCCGATTTTCTGTTTCTGACTGTCGATTTCCTTGTTCAGAACCTCGCTGCGGGCGGTTAGGGCTTCGGTGGATTTGTCGTTCTTATCGAACTGGGAATCTACAAGCTTCATTTCAGAAACGAGGACTTTGAATGAATTGTTGATTTCAGCGAGGGATTTCTTGAACTCCTTTTCGCCCTCAAGACCTATTTTAAGGCCGAAATTTTCGGACATTCTGCGTCACCTCACATTCATATTGACAAAATGGAAATAATGATGTATAATAAATATAATTCAATATGTAGCAAAAGGAGGATTATTATGTTTATTTTTTGGGATAACTCTAATATTCATATTTCTGGTCTTCGAGTAATGGAACAAGTTGAACCAGATAAACCGCGGGAACTTTTTAGAACAAATTTCAATAATCTCTTGCAATTGGTGAAGAAGGACAGAAATATTGAGAAAATCTATTTATCAGGTAGTGTACCTCCTCCAAGTAATTCTGTTTGGGATTATCTAAAAAACATGGGCATTTCTGTTCAATTACTTGATAAAACCGCAGATGGTGTAGAACAAGAAAGCGTTGATATGTCGCTTCAAACCATGATGCTTAGAACGGCTATAGATAATGCCGCTAACCCATCAACTATTGCTGTTTTAACTGGCGATGGAGCTGGAAAACAGTTAGGAGAAGGTTTTTTATCTGACTTAAAACGTATAAAAAAACTTGGTTGGAATATTGAAGTGTATGCCTGGGAAATTTCCTGTAACAGATATTTGAAAGAATACGCTGAACAGAATGGACTTTTTGTTCCTCTAGAGAATTACTATAATTCTATTACATTTCTTAAACGAGATCGATATAATGATTCAGGCTCAAATGTGCGCCCATCTACCCCATTAGTAATATAACTTATGTTTCACAAACAAAGAGACGCTGTTAAAAAGTGATATGCACCCCAAAAGTTAGACACATTTGGAGGTGCATATTTTTATGGGCAAA
>OLJB01001784.1_pt1 | contig 9875 bp, 8 predicted proteins | sample 1601391 | NCBI WGS metagenome assembly OLJB01 (sample SAMN01915215, study PRJEB22387) | human gut metagenome | isolation source: stool | host: Homo sapiens | place: USA | reverse complement strand
GTTGTTCTGGTGTCCGTTGCCTTGCAGCCCTGAGCGCGGGGCGGATGCGATGAGTGCGTTGTTTTTGCTTGGTATCGCAGGCGCGGTACTGCTGGTTATTTTGCTGACAGCGGTGATCCTGCACCGCTGATCGAACATTCCTCAGAAAGGAGAGGCACATGTGCTGACATTGAATTACCGGGATTCCCGTCCCATTTATGAACAGATCAAGGACGGCCTGCGGCGGATGATCGTCACCGGGGCCATGGCTCAGGACGAAAAGCTGCCGTCGGTCCGGGCGCTGGCCACCCAGCTGTCCATCAATCCCAACACCATCCAGCGGGCCTATAACGAGTTGGAAGCGGAAGGCTATATTTACTCCGTGGCGGGAAAGGGCAGCTTCGTCAGCGGTACGGCGGACGCCGACGCCGCCCGGCGGGAAACGCTCCGGGCGGACGTGAAAAAACTGCTGAATGAGCTGCGGTATCTGGGCGTGACGGAAGCGGACGCTGCGGCGCTCATCAAGGAGGTATACGAGCAATGATCGAAGTGAAAAACGTCGTCAAGACCTTTGACGGCTTTGCCGCCCTGAATGACGCCACCATCAGCGTGCCCACCGGGGCTGTCTACGGGCTGGTTGGTCCTAACGGCGCGGGCAAATCCACCATCATCCGCCATCTTACCGGTATTTTCCGGCAGGACAGCGGCACCGTGCGGCTGGGCGGCGAGGATGTGTGGGAAAACGCGGCGCTGAAGGCCAAGATCGCCGCCATTCCCGATGATTGGTACTATTTCAATTCCGCAGGCATCGGGGATATGATGCGGTTTTACAAGGGCTTCTATCCAAACTTCTCCACGGAGCGGTATGAAAAGCTGCGGGAAGTGTTTGAGCTGGACGAAAAGCGGCCTATCCGGCGGTTTTCCAAGGGTATGCAGAAGCAGGCGGCCTTCTGGCTGGCCCTGTGCTGCATGCCGGACTACCTGATTCTGGATGAGCCGGTGGACGGTCTGGACCCGGTGATGCGCCGGCAGGTGTGGTCTCTGGTGCTGGCGGATGTGGCCCAGCGAGGCACCACGGTGCTGGTTTCTTCCCACAACCTGCGGGAGCTGGAGGACGTGTGCGACTACGTGGGCATCATGAACCGGGGCAAAATGCTGCTGGAAAAGAGCCTTGCGGACATGCAGGGCAGCACCGTGAAATTGCAGCTGGTGGGCGACGCCCCTCAGGAGCTGGACATCCTCAACGCGTCCGTTTCCGGACGCTTAAAGACCCTGATCGTCCGGGGGGAGGCCGAGGAGGTCGGCGCGAAAATGGCGGCGTGCAAGCCCGCGTATTTTGACGTGCTGCCCCTGTCCCTGGAGGAAATCTTCATTTACGAGCTGGGAGGCGTGGACTATGAAATCAAAGACATCCTTCTTTAATAAAACCGTGTTCAAAAAGAACCTGACCCGGTTCGCCCCGGTGATGGCGGTGTACACCCTGTGCCTGATTCTGGGCATGATGATGCTGTACCAGATCAATGAGGAAATGGGCCGGACGTTCTGGTTCGCCTCCCGGATAGCCGGGAACCTTCAGCTCATGGGGCTGGTGAACCTGCTTTTTGCGCCGCTCGTCGCCATGCTGCTGTTCGGCGACCTGTACAATTCCCGGATGTGCAACGCTCTGCACGCCATGCCCATGCGCCGGGAGACGCTGTTTCTGACCAACGTGGTCTCCGGACTGCTGTTCTCCATGATTCCCACGGCGGTGATGGCGCTGCTGTCCGTGCCGCTGCTGAACGCCACCATTGTGGAAAACGCGTGGCAGATCGCCCTTTTATGGTACGTCGGCACCAACCTGCAATTCATCACCTTCTTCGGCGTGGCGATCTTCAGCGTGTTCTGCACCGGTAACCGCTTTGCCATGGCAGTTGTGTACGCGGTGCTGAATGGCGGCGCGTTTATCCTTTACTATATTATCAACACCCTTTACACGCCCATGCTCTTCGGCGTGGTCACGCCGGACAGGTGGGTCAGCCTGCTGACGCCCGTGGCGGATATGACCAACGGCGATTATGTGGCCATAGAGGATTTTCACCAGCTGTCGCTGCGGTTCTACGGCCGGGAAAGTGAAATGGTGGCGGCGTTCAGCGTCGATCAGGGGAAATTCACGTCCCTGCTGATCTACGCGGCGGTGGGCATCGTCTTTGCCATCGTGGGATTGCTCCTGTACCGGAAGCGGAACCTGGAATGCGCCGGGGATGCCATTGCGTTCCCTGTTTTGCAGCCGCTGTTTCAGCTGGTCTGCGCTGTGGGGGTCGGTACGCTGGTGGTTATGGGTGTGGAAACCTTCCTCGCGTACAAAATCGGCGCCGGTATGTCCATGCTGTATCTTCTTCTGTTCTGCGGCGGCGCCGCCGGTTGGTTCGGCGCAAAAATGCTTCTGAAGCGCACCACCCGGGTGTTCCAGCTGCGCAGCTGGATCGGGCTGGGGATTCTGACCGCCATGGTCGCCGTGACGCTGGTGGCCACCCGCTTTGACGTGCTGGGCATTGAAGACCGCATTCCGGATGTGGAGGACGTCAGCTCCGTGACTCTGAATTTTGACGGCCTGGAGCTGACCGACGAGGAAGACATCCGGAGAATCACCACCCTCCACGCCATGGCGCTGGAAGACCGCATCGAGAGCTACGGCGACTATCCTCTGGCCTACATCCTGCACCGGGAGGAAAAGGAAAAGCACCCGGTCATGCCGGAGGGCGGCTTCGTCTACGGCGAGGGCGGCTACAACGCCGACGGGCCGATGCTGACCACAGATGACATCACCATTTATTATAAGCTGAAAAACGGATGCACCATGACCCGTAACTACAACATCTGGGCAAATCTGGACGAGGGCAAGATCGTAAAAGAGTACGCAAGCCGCTGGGAACAGGTATGGAAGCAGTCACGGTACGGCTATCAGGATGACTTTAACCCGGAGGATATCACCTCCATGAACATCGGAGACATGACTCTGCATGAATACCAGATCACGCCGGAGCTGGTGGAGTCTCTGCTGGCCGCCGTCAAGGCCGACTGCGATGAGCGCACCATGACCCAGAGAGATGCTTACCATCTGGGATATTTCTGGGACTACGACAAGTACAACGAGGAATATTACAAGACAAAGTCCCTGACAATATCCCTCTGGGGGGAGAACGATGTGTATGCCACCGGCGCGTACCTGTCCGTCTTTGCCGACTCCGCGCATACGCTGGAGTGGATGCGGGAGCATGACTGCCTGACGGAAGAGGTCGTGGAGGAAGCGCCCATTGTGCTGAACTAAAGAAAGGGAAGACCGATGAAAAAGAAACTATGTCTCATGCTGGCGGTGATGCTGCTGTTTCTTTCCGCTTGCAGCAGGACAACCGCACCGAAGCCCACCATGGCACAGTACTTCGCTCCGTCGAAACGTATCCCCGTGGAGACAACGGCAGAGCCCACCCAGCCGGAAACTGCCGCCCCTGACCAGACGGCGGATTCCCCCGAACGGGCAGCATATGCGGCGTATTATGACAGCTGGCTTCCCGGCTCCCCCGGCTCGGAAGGCCGCATCGGAGATTTCAGTCCCAAATATGTGGATCTGGATGGCGACGGCGGGGAGGAAATGCTCATCTGGAGTACGCGCTACGGCTTCCTTTACGAGATCGTGGTGCAGGCCGACGGGCAGACGCAGTGCATATACGGCGGCGGCAGCTATCCGGAGGACGACCCCACCGTGGGACTTTACCTGTGCGAGGGGAACCTTCTGGAAAAGGACTGCGGCGATTTGCAGGGCGTCCAGCTCAATGAATATTACCGGGTGCAGGACAAGCAGCTTACGATGGCGGAGACTGTCATGGAGAGCGCCGACGGGAAATTCTATTGGAGCGAATCCGGCGGCGCGTCCGGCCTGATGTGGACGGAGATCACCGAGGCGGAATACAATCGGATTCGGGAATCCTACGTCCGGGTGGGCGTGCCCCGGAATCCCCTCCCGGAGAACGTCCAGGGCGTCCGGGAGGAGGAAGAAGGCATCCTTCTGGAAGTGATTCAGAATCAGAGAACGTTCTTCTCCGAGGAATACCTCGACTGTACATTGGAGGAATATTGCCAGAAGGCCGGTGAGGAGCTGGGCTTCGACGTCTCTGTCACCCGGTACGCCTTTGTCGATATGGACGGAGACGGCGTCCGGGAGGCGGTCGTTGACTTCCAATACGGGGAAAACAGTCAGGTCATGTGTATTGTTATGAAGTACGTCAGCAAATTCTCCATGGTGGACGGCACGGGATTCTACCACCGGCAGCTGTCGAACATCAAGGAAGACGGAAGCTTTTCCTATTCCGGCGGCGGAGACAATGACGGCTGGGCAAAGCTGCACTGGAACTGGCTTACCTATCAGTGGGAGACAAGACAGGCAGGAAACGGCGAAGGCAAAACCGATATTCAGTGGCAGGAGTTCGCTGTATAGACCTTTGTAAAATAACCAAAAACCAAATCAAGGGGCAAGCCCGGAATGTGAAAATGTAACATTCCGGGCTTGTGTTTTTCCGGGAAATCTTTTATAATCAAATCAACAATGCGAATGGAGGGCTGAGCATGGAAAAGCATCAGGTGTTGACCGTTCTGGTGGCGGACGATGAGCCGGAGCTGCTGGGCGCCGTCTGCCAGCTGATCGACTGGGAATCTCTGGGATTCCGCCTTGTGGGACGCGCCGGGAACGGACTGGACGCGCTGCAGCTGGTGGAAGCGCTTCAGCCGGATTTCCTGCTGACGGATATCCGGATGCCGTTTATTTCCGGGACGGCTCTCACCAGACAGGCGAAGGCCGTCCAGCCGCTGCTGCAAGTGGCTTTCCTAAGCGGCTACGACGATTTTGAGTACGCCAAGGCCGGGATCGAGGACGAGATCGTGGCCTACCTTCTCAAGCCCATCAGCATGGCGGAGCTGACGGAAGAACTGCGGAAAATCCACGACAAAATCGAAAAGCGCCTTGCCAGCCTGACCCGGCCTCAGGGCGGCGCGGAAGCGCTGCGGATGGTCACGGCTACGATGCTTTTGGACGAGTACGCCCGCCCGGAGCCGCCGGCCGCGGCGGAATCCCTGCGAAGCGCCGGAATGGAAATCCGGGGGGACGAGCATATCGTGGTGGCGGCGCTCAGCCTGCCCGACGGGGCGCACCCGGAGCTGCTTCCCATGGCGGAGCGGATTTTCTCCCGGGCGTTTTCCTGCTGCGGATTTTCCAGCGGCGACCGGACGGTGCTTCTGCTGGCCTCCGGCAACGGGTTCGGGCGGCTGTATGCGTCATTGGACGAGCTGCGGCAGGCTACCCGCCGCGCTTTGGGCGCCGAGGCGCTGGCGGGCTTAAGCAAGGAGTACGCCTCTCTCGGCGAGGGACACACCGCTTACTTAGAAGCCATGGAAGCCCTGAAAATCGCCCGCAGAGGCGGCGGACTGTACGCCGCCGGGGGCTGGGACGACATGGCCATGCTCTGCGCCCGGGCGCTGAAGATCATCGAGAAGGAATACATGGACGAGGAGCTGTCGCTGCAATCCGTCAGCGAGCGGCTGCACATCAGCGCCAATTACCTAGGCGCGAATATCAAAAAATTCTACGGCGACACCTTCATGAACCTGCTGATCCAGAAGCGGATGGACGTGGCGCTGAAGCTGCTGTGGGGCGGCAGCAGCCGCATTGCCGAGGTGTCCCGCCGCTGCGGCTACGCCGACCAGAGCTATTTCGGCTACTGCTTCAAAAAATACTACGGCAAATCCCCGGCGCGGATGCGTCAGGAGCAGAAAGAGGCCAACGCATGAAGAAAAAGGGTCTCAGCATGAATCTTATCATGGTGCTCACGCTCACGGCGGTTGCGGTGAGCGTGCTGCTGTGCGCCAATCTGGTCTTTATGCAGACCTACCGCCAGACGCTGCTGCGCAACGCCGAGACCACCAGCCGTCAGGCCATCGCACAGGCCAGCAGCACCATGAATGAATATTTGGAGGACATGAACGACGCGGTGACGCTGCTGACCGGCTACTTGGAGCTGCCCGCGGAGGAACGGGAAGCCCGGTTCGAGGCGTTTCTGGAAATCCGCGCCGACGTGGTGGCCGTCACCACCTACGACGCGGAGGGGGAAATGCGCAACTGCTACAGCCTTGGCCGCCGTCTGCGGGAAGATATTCTGCAAAACCTCTCCTTTGACCCGGACAAGCGGGAGCTTTACGAGACGGGCTTCATTTCCGCGCCCCACGTGATGTCGATTTTTGTGGAGGACTACCCATGGGTCGTGACCATTATCCGCCCGGCCACCACCGGGGAGGGGGAGCGGTACATCGCCGTGGACGTGAGCTGCTCCAATATTTCCACCTATATCAGCGGCGTGGGCATCGGCCAGCGGGGCTACTGCTTCCTTGAGGACACGGAGGGGAACCTCGTTTACCACCCCCAGCAGCAGCTCATTTACTCCGAGCTGAAAAGCGAGAATACCGACCTGACGGCCTCTCTCCCGGACGGGACGCACGTGGAGGGGAGCACCATCTACACCGTCCAGACGCTGGAAAACGGCATCTGGCGGGTCGTAGGCGTCAGCTCGTTTCAGGAGCTGATTACCGACGCCCTGCGGGAGATCATGCGCATTACCTTCATCGGCGCACTGTTTATTCTGGCTGCGGCGGTGCTGCTGAGCCTGTTGCTTTCCCGGGTGCTGTCCAGTCCCATTCACGATCTGATCGTCGCCATGCAGAGCTTTGAGAAAACCGGCGAGGGCTTTTCCTATGAACCCGTCACCGGCGTCCGGGAGGTGGAGAACCTGTCGGCGTCCTTTGACCACATGGTCAAAAAGATTCAGAAGCTCATGGCCACGGTGCGCAGTGAGGAAGTCAACCTGCGCAAGACGGAGCTGAAAGCCTTACAGGCGCAGATCAACCCCCACTTCCTCTACAATACGCTGGACTCCATTTCGTGGATGTGCGAGCAGGGGAAGAACGCGGAAGCCGTGGTGATGGTCAACGCGCTGGCGCGGCTGTTCCGCATCAGCATCAGCAAGGGCCACGAGCTGATCCCCATCCGCAGCGAGGTGCAGCACGCCCAGAGCTATCTGCAAATCCAGAGCGTGCGCTACAAGGAGCAGTTTTCCTACCACTTCGACGTGGAGGAAGACTGCACGGAGTATCTCTGCAACAAGATCACCCTCCAGCCCATTATCGAAAACGCCATCTACCACGGCGTCAACGGTCTGGTGGACGAGGGACATATTGAGATCCGTGTCCGCGCCGAGGGAGAGGACGTCCTCTTCACGGTGGAAGACAACGGCGTGGGCATGGAGCCGGAGCAGATCGAGGAAATTTTCCGCCGGAAGCCCGACGGAAAGTCCGGCATCGGCATCAAGAATGTCAACGACCGTCTGAAGATCTGGTTCGGCGACGCCTACGGCATCACCATCGAAAGCGTCCCGGACGAGGGGACGAAGGTAACGGTGCGTATGCCGAAGGTGCGGGAGGAGGTGGAGCATGAAAAGCATTAAGTGGATCGCTATTTTTCTGGCGCTGCTGGTGTGCCTTTCCGGCTGCGCCGGTACGCATCAGAGCGGTGGGTCGTACAATATCTATCTGATCGCCAAATCCTCCACCACGGAGTTCTGGAAATCGGTTTTTGCCGGGGCGAACGCCGCGAAATCCGAATATAACGTGCAGTTGACCATCCTTGCCCCGGACACGGAGGAGGACTTTGAAGTACAGAACGACTACATCCGGCAGGCCGTGGCCGACGGGGCGGACGCCATCGTTTTCTCCGCCATCAGCTACACGGAAAACGCCGCCGCCATCGACGAAGCCGTGGCCGCGGGCGTCCGGGTGGTGGTCATCGACAGCGACGTGGATTCCAAAGGCGTTTCCGTGCGCATCGGGACGGACAATGTGGCGGCCGGGCGCATGAGCGGGGAGGCCGCGCTGAAAACGGCGCAGGAAAAAATCGTTGTGGGCATTGTCAACGCCTACGCCGAGACCCAGAACTGCCGGGAGCGGGAGCAGGGCTTCCGGGAGGTGCTGCTTGGGGACAGCCGGGTCAAAGGCATTTACGCCGTCAATGTTTCCACCGATGCCCTGGAAGCCCGTCTGGCGGCGGAGAAGCTGCTGCGGGAGCATCCGGAGATCAACGTGCTGATCGGCTTCAACGAGCCGCTGGCCGTGGGCGTGGCTCAGGCGGTGGACTCCCTGGGGCTGACGGGTCAGGTACACGCCGTGTCCTTCGACAGCAACGTCAACTGCATCGAGCTGCTGCAGACCGGGGCGGTGGCCGCTCTGGTGGTGCAGAATTCCTACGCCATGGGGTATCTGGGCGTAGAAAAGGCGTGGCAGGTTTTGCAGGGGGAAAAATTCGATTCCACGGCGCTCATCGACACCGCGACCACCATCGTCACCAAAGAAAATATGTTTACCATGGAGAGCCAGAAGGCCATGTTTTCTTTCGGTTGATCGGCGTACTTGCAATTTTCACCGTTTCTTAGGGCTTTTTGCACAAAAACACGGCGCGTTTTTTGGAGGCGGCAAAATTTTTTGAGAAAATCCGCGAGGAAAAATGACTGTGAAAAAAATCCGTATCTGATACAATATAGTCACGGTGAAGCCAACCCGGCGAAACCAAAAAATGAATTTTATGGAGGAAAAAAGCAATGAAAAAGGCACTTGCATTGCTGCTCGCGCTTGTCATGGTAGTCGCCATGGCCGCCTGCGGCTCCAAGACCACCACCCCCAGCACTAACGCCGCTACCACCCCCGCCCCCGCAGGGAACGAGACCGAGGCTCAGGTCGAAGCTTCCGAGCTGAAGGTCGGCGTGTTCTACTACACCTTCGCCGACACCTACATTTCCAGCGTCCGCACCGCTCTGGACGCACAGCTGGACAGCCTGGGCGTTACCTACAACAACTTCGACGGCAACAACAACCAGACCACCCAGAACGAGCAGATCCAGACCGCTGTCACCGACGGCTACAACCTGCTGGTCGTCAACATGGTCACTTCCGGATCCCCCGACGTTGCCAACGAGATCATCTCTCTGGCGAACGGCACCCCCGTTATCTTCTTCAACCGCGCCATCGAGGCTGACGGCGAGGAAGGCACCGTCCTGAACGCCAACACCAACATCTGCTTCATCGGCACCGACGCTCCCGAAGCCGGTCACCTGCAGGGCAAGATGGTCGGCGAGTACCTGCTGGCCAACTGGGATGCTGTTGACCTGAATGGCGACGGCAAGATCTCCTATGCCATGTTCAAGGGCGACGAGGCCAACGTTGAGGCCATCTACCGCACCCAGTTCGGTGTTGAGGATGCCGACGCTGTCCTGACCGCTGCCGGCAAGCCCGCTCTGGAGTACTTCGACGCTTCCAACGCCTCCAAGTATCAGGTGGATCTGGGCGGCGCATGGAGCGCACAGGCTGCTCTGGACTACATGAACACCAACCTGTCCCAGTACAACGAGGCCAACGGCAACATGATCGAGCTGATCATCTGCAACAACGACAACATGGCTGAAGGCGCTATCTCCGCTCTGGAGGCTGCCGGCTACAACACCGGCGCCGAGGGCGCGACCACCATCCCCGTGTTCGGCGTTGACGCTACCGACGCTGCCAAGGAGCTGATCGCTGCCGGCAAGATGACCGGTACCGTCAAGCAGGATGCCGAGGGCATGGCCGTCGCCATCGCCGATGTCGTCAAGGCTACCGGTGAAGGCACCGCCATGGCTGACGCCGTCGCCGCCACCGCCGGCACCAACGCCGAGATGTACTCCATCGCCGACGGCATTGCCAACAAGCTGTTCGTCGCCTACGCCGCCTACACCAAGTAAGGAATCAACCCAAAAGGGGCAGCCGCTGCTGTGTCGGCGGCTGCCCTTCACAGC
>OLJB01001775.1_pt1 | contig 9913 bp, 8 predicted proteins | sample 1601391 | NCBI WGS metagenome assembly OLJB01 (sample SAMN01915215, study PRJEB22387) | human gut metagenome | isolation source: stool | host: Homo sapiens | place: USA | reverse complement strand
GGGACCTTCGCCCTGGCCCTGGCCTTTGCCGGCAACGACCTGGTCAACTTCATCGGCGTGCCGCTGGCCGGCTACGACTCCTATCTGGACTATGCGGCCAACGGCGCCGGAAGCGACAGCTACCTCATGGGGGCGCTCAACACCCCGGCCCGCACCCCCTTCCTCTTCCTTGCGGCCGCCGGCCTTATCATGGTCTGGACACTCTGCACCTCGAAAAAGGCGCAGAAGGTCATCAAGACCTCGGTGGACCTCTCGCGCCAGGACGAGGGCGAGGAGATGTTCGGTTCGTCGGCCGTGGCGCGGAGCATCGTCCGCACCTCGATGTCGCTGGCCAACACCGTTGCGAGCATCACCCCACCGCGCCTCAAGGCGTGGCTCGACACCCGCTTCTCGCAGGAGGATGCCGTCATCGCCGACGGCGCCGCCTTCGACCTGGTGCGCGCCTCGGTCAACCTGCTGCTGGCCAGCCTGCTCATCGCGCTGGGCACCTCGCTCAAGCTGCCGCTCTCGACCACCTACGTCACCTTCATGGTGGCGATGGGTACGTCGCTGGCCGACCGCGCCTGGGGCCGCGAGAGCGCCGTCTTCCGCATCACGGGCGTGCTGTCGGTCATCGGCGGATGGTTCATCACCGCCGGCGTCGCCTTCACCGTCTGCTTCTTCGTGGCGCTGACGATGTACTACGGCGGCGCGGTGGTCATGGCCGCCATGATTGTGCTGGCCGTCGCACTGCTCATCCACAGCAACATCCGCTACCGCCGCAAACTCAAGTCGGAACACGAGGACAACCTCTTCCGCCAAATCCTTGCCGAGAAGGACAAGAACCGCGTCTGGGAGCTGCTGCGCACCCACGTGAGCGGCACCTTTGCCGGCATGCTCGCCTACACGGCCGACAACTATGCGGGAGTCACCGACGGCTTCATCGAGGAGGAGCGCCGCACGCTGCGCCGCGTGGCCCAGACCATCGACCGCAAGAAGGAACTGCTGCGCAAGGTGCGTCGCCGCGAGCTCATCGGTCTGCGTCGCACGAACCGCAACACGGCCATCGAGAAGAACATGTGGTTCCACCTGGGAAGCAACTGCTGCGTGCAGCTTCACTACGCGCTCAAGCGCATGTGCGAACTCTGCCGCGAACACGTCGACAACAACTTCAATCCGCTGCCCGCCTCCTGCGCCGCCGAATTCATCCCCGTGCGCGACCGTGTGAAGCGGCTGCTGTTGCGTGCCGAGGCGATGATTCGCACCAACGACTACTCGCACGTCGAGGAGCTGATGAGCGAGAGCGCCGCCGTCAATGAGCAGCTCACCGAACTGCAGCAGCTCCAGTTGAACCGCATCCAGGAGGAGCAGGGCAGCATCAACGTCTCGCTGGTCTACCTGAACGTGCTGCAGGAGTCCCAGGAAATCATCTCGGCGCTGCGCCACATGCTGCGTGCCAGCCGCAACTTCCAGCAGTAGCCCACGGTGACAGCTGCCACCTCCGAGCGCCGACCACCTCCACCCGACACCGCCCGGAACTACCCCATACGAAACAAACGGCGGGCAACCCTTTTGTGGGTTGCCCGCCGTTGTTGCAGCGGTCCGATGCACGGGGCGGAGCCTCATCCGAAGAGCCTCTCCCCGGCGGTTCCGGCTCTTCAGAGGGAGATTTCGTCCTCGATGGTCCCCTGACTGCCCCACCCTTCGATGGTCAGGCCGTCGAAGAGAATCACACCGTCGCGGATTGTAAGGTTCACCGTCAGCTCCTTGCCCCCTTCGAGCATTGCGGGGCAGGCGTCAAGCTGCGAGAGGGTGCACTGCTTCGAGAGGCTGCCGGCACGGATGTCAAGCGCGACACCGTCGGCCGCCTGCGGCACGAGCAGCAGCGTCACCTGCCCGCCCCGGGCCGAGAAGCTCTCCTCCGTCGAGCCGCACTCGAGGCTGTTGGCCGCCAGGTCGACCGTGCAGCTGTTGCGGGCCGTGCACGAGGTCTCAATCGCGGAGGCATCGACCGAGGCATCCTCGACCGTATACTTCACCACCAGGCGGTGCATGGCGTGGCGGAAGTGGAGCGCAACGGGCAGCTCGCTGCCCACCTTCACGCCCCGGGCCGAGGCCATCAGCAGGTCGCCCGACGCATCCTGCCGCACCGTAAAGTCGAAGCGGCCGCCATCGAGCGTCCGGGTCGGGTAGCAGGCGGCAAAGTCGACCGTCGCGCCCTCGGCGGCAAAATCCAGGTCGCTCCAGCGGAGGGTCGTGGTGCCGAGCGTGTACTCGAGCGTACGCGAGGCGCTGCCGCTGCCGGCCAGAAGGGTAAAGCTGTCGCCCGGAGTGAACGACCCGCTGCCGTCGGCATCGAGCTGCGGGGCGCGCGTGAAGGCCCCGATGTCGGTCTTAAAGGTGATTACGCGCTCCCCGGCAGGGGTCGGCTCGTTCGATTTGCTGCTGCAGGCTGCAGCGAAGAGGGCCGTCAGGGCGGCCGCACCGCATATTGCAATTCTTTTCATGTGTTTCATGTCGTTTGAGTTCGATGGATTGTTTCGGTTTGATTGTTTGCCGGCCGCAACCCGTTACTTTTCGGGCTGCACCGAGGGGTATTTCCGGGCCCAGATGTCCCGGCGCAGGTCGACGGCCCCGACGCTCATGACGGTCATTCGGGCCGTAGGGCGGTAGAGGGGCTGCATGTAGGTGTAGCCCTTCGACATGTCGGCGTCGTAGACAATCTGGTAACGCGAGATGACGGCCCCGTTGGCATCCTGGTCTCCCAGGTTGTTGTCGCAGAAGTAGACGTGCGAGATGATGCCGTTCTCGTCGTACTCGGCCCCCCAGAGCGTCATGGCGTGGTTGCCCACCACGTCGCCTCCGTAGCCGGTCGGCGAAATCGAGAGCGCCTTTTTATTCTGCAGCGCCTCGGTGACAAAGCTGTTGAAGGCCTCGCCGGTCGGATAACGCCGAGAATCCTCGGCAATGACGTCCGACTGCTTGAACACCTCGGAGAAGAAGCCGGGGAAGCCCCACATCTTCGAGTTGGTCTGCAACATGCCGATGTCGCCCGTGATGAACCAGTTGACGCCGTCGGTCTCCCAGCCGCTCTTGCTGAAGAGCGACTTGAAGAACTCGAAGACCGGCGAGCGGTTTGAGGAGCCGCTGTCCTGGAAGAGCTTGAACTCGGGAGCCGGGCGTTCGAAGGTCCGGCCCGATTCGGGGGCAACGACCGTCGGGGTCTTCGACCCGTAATACTCGGCATCGTAGGCGGCGATATACTCCTTGTTCAGCGTCATCCACCACAGCAGCAGGTTCGAGGCCGTGGCGGCCCAGCAGAGGCTGCCGTCCTGCTCGGCGTAATCGTTCGACTTGTTGCAGTCGAACCAGCCGCACCCTTCGCTCCAGGTGAGGTTTTCAACCTCCATGTCGGTGAAGTCCCGACGGAACCAGACGCCGGCCGGTATGCGCCCACATCGAAGGCAACGTTGAGGTGGGCAGATTCCCCTCGCCCGGGAAGTCGGGAACCGAGAGGCCGTAGACCCACAGCGAGCGGTTGGCCAGTTCGGAATCGCCGTCCGACGGCTTGCGGAGCGTCAGACGGAGCGTCAGCTGCTTACCCGCCTCGAAGCGCTCGAGCGGTGCACCGTCGAGCTGCTCGGGAGCCTTGTAGATGATTTCACGCTCCGAGGTGGTGATGCGCAGCAGCCCCTCGTCGCTGCGGAAGGCCTCGACCGACTGGGGGAAGATGACCGCCTCGTAGCTGCCGTCGGCATTCCGGCGCGGCGTTATCTACCCGAACTCATCGGCCGGGGTGAGCCCGCCCGTAAGCAGCTCGAGGCTCCCCTTCATCCGGCTGCGGAGCTCGACCGAGAGCACCTGCTCGTCGCCCGAGAACTCGATTCGAAGCCGATGCATGGCATGCGTGAAGCTCAACTCGGCGCGGTTGCTCCCCGCCGGCAGGCTCCGCTGCGCAAAGAGCAGGTCTGCGGCCGCAAGACCCTCGGCGCTCTGGTCTGCGGCAAGGGTGAACTCCGCAACCGGGCTCTTCCCCGCGCCGGCACCCTGCACCGGAGAGCGGGCCGCGAGGGTCAGCTCCCCTGCCCCGAAGTCGCTGCGGCGCAGCGCGGCTGCCACTCCCCGCCCGTAAGGGTGAGTTCGCGGTAGGCCACCTCCGTTCCGTTATCAATATAGAGCCCCACGCGGTCCCCTTCGGAGAAGCTGCCGGCTCCCGAGTCATCGAGGCTGGTGCGCGTGGCGGCAATCGAGAAATTCAGTTCAAGGAGGTCATTGCCGCCTCCTGCGGCAGGGTCGTTCAAATCACTGGAGCAGGCCGCCAGCAGGCAGGTCTGAAGCCCCAGCATCATCCATACGGCTCTTTTCATCATCTTCATCATTATCTTCATGGTTCGTTTGAGGGACAGGCTCGCGGCAGCATCCGGCGGAAGGCTTCCCGACGAAGGCGGAGCGGTCGTCGGAACGGTGTTGCGGAGGTGCTCCCCGGGAGATGTCCCGGCTGCAAAGATAGGGCATTATCCTGATTCTGCAAATCGGCACCCCCTACAGGCCGGCCGGAGCCGTTCCGCAGGGGGTGGGAAGAGCAGGAAGCAATCCGTGGCGGGCGGATGCGGGAAATGAGGTGCAGGTGGAGGGAGCGGCCGGCAAACTCCGAAACGAGGGCACGGGAACAGAAGGCACGAGCGGAGGCACGAGGCAGGAGCGGAACAGGCACCGGACTGGCCGCGTGCCCCGGGCAGGCAGAATCAGTCGGAGCAGACAGGGTCAGTCGGAGCAGACAGAGTCAGTCGGAGCAGACAGGGTCAGTCGGAGCAGCCGGTTCCCGACGGCTCCGGTTCCGACGATTCATACTGACGGTAGAGTTCGTGGATGATGCCGTCGGCCAGTCCCATGCGCGGAACGCAGACCGTATCGATGCCGCAGAGGTACATCACCTCGGTGAAAATCCGCAGTGCCGGCACGATAACCTCCGCGCGGCTCTGGTTCAGATAGAGCTGCTCCATACGCTGCGCCACCGACATGGCGCGCAGCCGGTTGTAGAGTCCCGTGAGCTCCTTGGCGCGGATGCATTCGCGCGACTTCTTCTCGAGCATCTTGTGCAGCTTGTTGATGTTGCCGCCCGAGCCGATGATGGACGAAGGATGCCAACGTGCGGCGATGTCGCGCAGCCACGCCTCGAAACGCACCCACTCCTCGGGCTCCTCCGCGCCGCTGAAGATACGCACCGTGCCGAGCCGGAACGAACGGGCCTCGACCTTACCTCCCCGGGCGTAGACGACAACCTCGGTGCTGCCGCCGCCCACGTCGACATAGAGATAGGTCTTCGAGGGGTCGAGCGTCTCCTTGAGCCCGCCGGCGGCGAAGATGGTGTCGGCCTCGCGTTCTCCGTCGATGATTTCGACCGAAATGCCGCTGCGGTTCCGAATCAGCTCGACGACCTCCGCCCCGTTGGCCGCCTCGCGCATGGCGCTGGTGGCGCAGGCGCGGTAGTCACGCACGGCAAAGGCGCGGAAGAGCGCCGCGAAGCCCTGCAGTGCGTCACACAGCGCCCCGGCCTTCGCCGCACTGACATGTCCCCGCAGGAAGACGTCGTCACCCAGACGAATAGGCACCCGCACGAAGGCCGCCTTCTTGTACTCGAGGCGGCCGTCCTCGTAGCGTTCGACATAGTTGATGAGCAGCCGGATGGCATTCGAGCCGATGTCGACGGCTCCAAAGGTATCTCTTTTCATCGCATTGCGTTTTTCGGAGAGCGCGGCGCAGGACCCGGGTCCGGAGCTCCGGGCCCGATGCCCGGCAACCGCCCGAGGGGAGGCTCGGCAGGGAGCCCTTCCGCACGCGTCGTCCTCCCCGCAAAGATAGTACATTTCGGACAAAGAGAACCCCGTGCAGCGGTATTTCGCCGCCGGAGCACCACTTTTTTGGGGGTCTCCCTCGAGCCGTCCGGTCACAACTCCGCGAGGCCCTCCGTTCTCGCCGCAGCATGCGCGGCAACCTCCGGCCGCAAACGCGCCGCCCCTGCCGAACGCCGCGCGAGGGGTCTGCAACGGCGAATTTTGCCCCTCGGCCGCCGCACGCACCCCCGCGGCAGACTCCGCCGCCGCACTCCCGAAACGGAAGATGCTGCCTCAAAAGCCGATAGGCCGCAGGGGCGAGCCTGCCCGTGCGTATCGCAAATGATACCGCGCATTTCCCGAAAACACCCCATTTTTGCCGAAATTTGCGACGTCGGCATCCTCACGGAACAGACGCCCGTCCGCGAATGAGTTGTGTGCATGTTATCTAAGGAAATCAATGAGTAGGAGAATCATTCTGACGGTTCTGATGACGGCGTTCGTCTGTCTGGGAGCCTCGGCCCAGCGGTGGGCCGCCAAGACCAATCTGCTCTATTGGGCCGCAACGACTCCAAATATCGGAGCCGAGGTGGCGCTGGGCAAACACTCCACACTGGGAGCCACCGTCAACTGGAACCCCTGGACCATCGGCTCGGACAACAAAATCCAGCACTGGTTCGTACGCCCCGAGTACCGCTACTGGTTCTCGGCTCCCTATACGCGCTTCTTTCTGGGGCTGCACGCCATGGGCGGAGGCTTCGAGGTGGGCGGCTTCAAGCTGCCGCTGCTGGGCGACAAGCTGCTCACGGGGCTGCCCGGAAACTACTACAAGGGTTCGTTCGCCGCGGCGGGCGTGAGCTTCGGCTACGCCTTCTACCTCTCGCCGAGGCTCAATCTGGAGCTCTCGGCCGGTCTGGGCGTGGCGCGCATCGCCTACCACACCGAGCCCGTCAACGGTCCCAAACCCAGCACGAACCTCAACCGGGTGCGCTACCTTCCGATGCCCACCGAGCTGGGCATCTCGCTCGTCTATCTGTTCAACGCCAAAAAATAGCCTCCGACCATGAAAAAATACTGCCTTATGCTGCTTCTGCTCCTGGCCGCATGGTCGGCCCGGGCACAGTTCGTCGGAGACATCTCCGTGGTGCGCAAGAAGCTCAGCGCCCGCGACGGCGAGCTGACCATGGTGCTCGAAATCCGCGTGCGCGACCGCGCCGTCACCCGCTCGCAGAGCCTCGTCATCATTCCCGAGCTGAGCACCGCCGACCGCCGGTCGGTCAAGCTCTTCCCCCATATCCTCATCGAAGGCCCCTACCAGCGCCACATGCGTGAGCGCCGCCGCGTGCTGACCGGCCGCCGCTGGATGGAGCGCGAACCCTACCGCACCATCGAGGCCGTGCGCGGCACCGACGAGACGATTCACTACGAGATGAAGGTCCCCTATGAACCGTGGATGGAGCAGGCAACGCTCGTCATCCGCCAGATTCTGACCTCGGCCGACCGCTCGCAGCGCATCGCCACCATCGATGTCAACGGAGCCGTCGAACGTCCCTAAAGGTTGCAGGATATGAACTACGGATTTGAAAAGAGGATGCGCCGGACACTCGGCGCACTTGCGGTCGCACTCCTGGTCGCGGCGATGCTCCCGTCATGCAGCGGCCTGCGCCGCCTGGCCCGCAGCGAGCCGGAGGTGGGGCTCAACCTGCCGGCCCGCGCCACCGTGCCCGACGCCGCACCGGCCGCCGACACGGCCCGTTCGGCCAACCGCATCATCACCTTCCGCCGTCAGGACGGAACCCAGATTTACCTCACCCCGATGGAGGTCGACACGGCCACCGGCCAGAAGATGATTTCGGTGGCCATCGACGAGGTGGTCATCTCGGCCTCGAACCGCCGCAACCTGGTCGAGCGCAACGGCAAAATCAACGTCGAATTCGTCGTCACGGTGCCCGAGGCGTTCCAGGAGAAGGACTGGCGGCTGCAGCTCCACCCGATGCTGCTGAAGGGGCCCGACACGCTGGAGCTCGACCCGCTGGTCTATACGGGTGAGCGCTTCCGCGCCATGCAGGAGCGCGGCTACGCCCGCTACGACGCCTACCGCGCGCGGATTGTCGACAGCGCCGACTACTTCGAGGCCTTCGGCAACCGCCGCGCCTACGACCGCTACATGCAGCGCATCGCCCGCAGCCGCGAGCGATACACCTCCTTCGAGGAGCGCCTCGGCGGGCTCTCGCCCCGGGAGGCGATGACCGACCCGCAGGTGGGCTGGATGGCATCGGGCGACTACCGCGGCCGCATGCGCCAGCTGCGCCGCTACGCCCGCTCGACCGACCGCTTCGTGGCCCGCAACACGCCGTACCGCCGCGACACCACGAACGAGTACGACCATCTGAACGACTACTTCGCCCCGCGCTACCGCTACGCCACGGAGGACCCGCTGCCGGGCGGCGCCATCTTCACCCGCGTCGAGGGGCGCTACGAGCAGCAGCGCGAGCAGCAGCGCGAAGGCTACTTCCAGCAGGCGGCCCGCTCGCCGCACCGGCTCGGCACCTGCCTGGCCCATGCCGACGACGAGTCGCTCTACCACGCCGCCGCGATGCGCCGCGACTATACGGGACGGCCCAACGCGACGGCCGAGGCGACACTGCGCGAGCTGTCGGACAGCACCGTCGAGCGGCGCTATGAGCAGCGCCAGGAGCGCGTCGGGGCGGTGCTCGGACGGCTCAACAACCTCGACACGAACCAGATGCGGCTGAACTCGATTCCCCGCGAGCGCATCGAGCGCAACGAGCGGCTCGACGCCCGCAGCGGCGAGGTCTTCGCCCGCCGCGTGCGGTATCCCTACCTCCCCTCGCCGCGGCTCGACACGGTCATCCACCAGCCGGACGGGTCGGTGCAGTACCACTACACCGAGCTGGTGCAGGCCGACGAGAACACCTCGAAGCTCTACCTCTACCTCACCGGCCGGGTCGACGATACGGGCGGCGGCCGCTATGTGCTGCCCAAGTCCGACACGCTGACCTACTCGGTGGCCTCGATGACCACCTTCGTCGACGAGACGACGCGCTACATGCAGCGCATCATCACGCGCGACGCCGAGGCCAACGCCCGCTTCTTCTTCACCTTCCCCCAGGGCAAGGCGACGCTCGACAGCTCGCAGGAGGAGAACCGTACGCAGATTGCCGCCGTACGCCGCCTCACGCACGACCTGATGACCGACCCGGTCTACATCATCGACAGCATCACGCTGCGGGCCACCTCCTCGCCCGAGGGTTCGTGGAGCCTCAACGAGCGGCTGGCACGCGAACGCGCCGAGGCGCTGCGCCGGGTGCTGGTGGGCGAATTCCGCACGCTCTACGACTCGCTCAAGGTGGCGGCCAACTATACGCTCGACGAGCGGGGACGCGTCGTGGCCGGGCAGGCCGACGACGGGCTGCCCGACCTGCCCAACCTGCTGCGCACGCAGTCGCTGGCCGAAGACTGGGCCGAGCTGCGGCGGCTGGTGGTGGCCGACACGCTGCTCACGCGCAAGGAGGAGCTGCTTGCGGTCATCGACTCCGACATCGCGCCCGACAGCCGCGAGTGGCGCCTCCGGCTCAAGTATCCGCGCGAGTACGACCGTCTGCGCAAGGTGCTCTACCCGCAGATGCGTGCCGTCGACTTCCGCTTCAACCTCCACCGCCGCGGCATGCGGCAGGATACGGTCTACACGACCGAGGTCGATTCGAACTACATGCGCGGCATGGAGCTGCTCAAGCGGCGCAACTACGAGGCGGCGCTGACGATTCTGCGCCCCTACGAGGACCGCAACACGGCGCTGGCCTACCTCTCGCTGGGCTACAACGAGGCGGCCTACCGCATCCTGCGCAACGTGCCCGACGCCCACTCGATTGCCGACGTGCAGTACATGCTGGCGGTGGTTGCCTCGCGGCTGGGTGACGAGGAGCAGGCCGTGCAGTACTTCCTGCGGGCCGTCGAGCTGAGGCAGAACCTCAAGTTCCGCGGCAACCTCGACCCCGAGATTTCGAGGCTGATTCGCAAGTACGGACTCTTCCGCGAGGACTTCGAATAACCGGCGCTCCGGCATACGCAAGCGGGAC
>OLJB01001772.1_pt1 | contig 9922 bp, 8 predicted proteins | sample 1601391 | NCBI WGS metagenome assembly OLJB01 (sample SAMN01915215, study PRJEB22387) | human gut metagenome | isolation source: stool | host: Homo sapiens | place: USA | reverse complement strand
GGTTTACCCGGTCTAAAACCATCGGAGAGAACTACACCGAGGAACGCATCAAGGAACGGATTGCCGGACGGACGCCCCGAAGAAGTCAGAGACAGACCACGCCGAAGGGCATCTCTCTCATCGGAGATATTCAGGAGCGGATCAGGCTCATCGACAGCAAGGGTTATGAATATAAAGCAAAGCTCACTATCCTCAAAGAAGCTGCACGGACACTCAACTATCTCACGGAAAACAACTTGCTCCAATACGCCGATCTTGAGAAGAAGGTCGAGGACGTTCACAGCTCCTATGACCGCATCGGCAAGGAACTGAAAGGCGTTGAAGCGCGACTGCGGGAAGTCCAACCGCTTATCAAAAATATCTCCAACTCCCAGCGGCTCAAGCCTGTATATGACGCCTTCCAGAAGGCAAAAGACAAGCCGGGGTTCAAGGCAAAGCATGAGGCAGAGCTTGTGATCTTTGAGGCGGCGCGGAGTACACTTCTTGCTATGCAGGGCGATGAAAAACTGCCGAGCTTGAAGACGCTGCAAGCGGAGCAAGCGCAGCTCTTTGAAGAACAGGAACGGCTATATGCTGAACGGAACAGGTTCAAAAAAGAAGCAAAGCAAATAGAGACGATCAAGTCTAATGTTGATACGTTCCTCTCTCCTTCTGCTGACCATGACCGTGATCATCGGCGCAGCACACAGCGCGAATAGTCCTTTCAAAAGCAGGGCATCTCCTGTTGACCGGAGATGCCCTGCATCCTTGAGAGAAGGTTCGAGAAATTGAAACTTTTTCTTTAATTTCTGAATCAACGAATTGCTTTTGAGAATGAAATCCAGTATAATATTATAAGCGATGTTGAATGCAAGCAAGCGAAAGGGTGGTTGCCGTGCGCATAAGCTATAAGAAACTATGGATGCTTCTTCTGGAACGCGACATAAAGAAGGCTTCTCTACGACATGAGGTAGGGTTGTCTGCCGGAACATGGACAAAACTGAATAAGGGGGAAGAAGTGTCCCTCTCTATTTTGCTGCGCATTTGTGATTACTTGAACTGTGACATCGGAGATATATGTGAGGCTGTGCGAACGGACAAGAACTGAGTCCGGTTTTTCGTACAGCTCTTTTTGTAAAATAGGTTAGATAAATACACAGGGAGGATTTTGATATGGCACGAGCCGCATCGGCACCGAAGAAGGAGATTTCTATGGAGGAAGCTCTGTGGAAGTCCGCAGATAAACTCCGTGGTTCTGTCGAGCCAGCAGAATATAAACACGTCGTTCTCAGTCTCTTCTTCTTGAAGTTTGCCAGCGATAAGTTTGAGGCACAAAGGAAAGCTATTTCTGAAAAATACGGTGAGAAGTTTGTTGACAATGTTGCCTTCTATACGAAGGACAACGTGTTCTTCCTGCCTGAGATCAGCCGTTGGTCTTTCATCATGGAGAATGCGAAACAGGATGACATTGCGCTGAAAATCGACACCGCCCTCTATACGATTGAGAAAGCGAATCCCGCACTGAAAGGCGCACTGCCGGACAACTACTACTCACGTCTTCACATCGACACAGCAAAGCTGGCATCACTGCTGGACGAGATTGATAAGATCAACACGGGCGATAAAGAGAATGACATTATCGGGCGGGTCTACGAATACTTCCTGAGCAAGTTTGCACTTGCGGAAGGCAAAGGCAAGGGCGAGTTCTATACGCCGAAGTGCATTGTCAATTTGATTGCAGAAATGATTGAACCGTATGATGGCATTCTCTATGACCCTTGCTGCGGTTCTGGCGGTATGTTTGTGCAGTCAATGAAGTTTGTGGAGGCACATCACGGCAACAAGAAGAAGGTCTCTATCTATGGTCAGGAATATACAAACACGACGTACAAGCTGTGCAAAATGAATCTGGCTATTCGCGGCATCTCTGCAAACCTCGGAGAAATGGCAGCGAACACATTCACCAATGACCAGCACAAGGACCTCAAGGCAGATTACATTATGGCAAACCCGCCATTTAATCAGAAAGAATGGCGTGGTGATAATGAGCTGATTGATGATCCGCGCTGGGACGGCTATGAAGTTCCGCCCACGAGTAATGCAAACTATGGCTGGATTCTGAATATTGTTTCAAAGCTCTCTCAGAACGGTGTTGCCGGTTTCCTGCTTGCAAACGGCGCACTGTCTGACGATGGCACAGAGCTGAAAATCCGCCGTCAGCTCATCGAGAACAATCTCGTCGAAGCAATCATCATCCTTCCCCGCAACCTCTTCTACACCACCGACATCAGCGTCACGCTTTGGATTCTGAATAAGAATAAAAAGGCTCGTGTGGTTGAAGAAAACGGTGAGGTAAAACGCTTCCGCAACCGTGAGCGTGAGATCCTTTTCATGGACTTGCGGCAAATGGGAAGTCCCTATGAAAAGAAGTACATTGAACTGACAGAAGATGACCGTGCGAAGGTCACGAGCGTCTACCACGCATGGCAGCAGGAAGGCTATGAAGAAACTTATCAGAATGTGCCTGAGTTTTGTTACAGCGCATCCTTCGATGAGGTTGCAGAAAAGGGCTTTACCCTTGTTCCGAGCCGTTACATCGAGTTTGTAAACCGTGATGAGAACATCGACTTTGATACGAAAATGAAGACGCTGCAAAGTGAACTGCGTGATTTGCTTGTTGCAGAAGAAAAGTCGAAGGCAGACCTGTTGACCGTGTTTAAGGAGCTGGGCTATGAAATCGAATTATAAACAACTTGGTCAATTTATAAGACAGGTTGATGTCAGAAATGCTGCGGGTAAAGAAGAAAACCTTCTAGGCGTTTCGGTGCAAAAAACATTTATCCCGTCTATTGCAAACACGGTCGGAACAGACTTTACGAAATATAAGGTTGTCCGTCGTGGGCAATTCACCTACATTCCTGATACATCCCGACGGGGAGACAAAATAGGCATTGCTCTACTTTCTGATTACGAAGAAGGACTTGTTAGCAACGTCTACACCACTTTTGAGGTAATAGATAAAAATGAACTTTTGCCGGAATACCTTATGCTCTGGTTCAGTAGACCGGAGTTTGACCGGTATGCAAGGTTCAAGTCTCATGGCAGCGTCAGAGAAGTTATGGACTGGGACGAGATGTGCAAGGTGCAGCTTCCGGTTCCTCCTATTAGTGTGCAGCGGGATATTGTGAAGGCATATCAGACGATTACGAACAGAATTGCGCTGAAAAGACAGGTAAATGATAATTTAGCAGCTTAATCAGATGATAGGCGGCTCAATATGTTATTCCGAAATTCTGTCAGAGCCACAATTTCCTTTGCATTGTGCTTTATGTGCTGATTAAGCTGGCAGAAACAATGCGTAACAGTTGACATCGTTTCTGCATCTGGAATAATAATTGGATGTGCTTTCACAATATCTGTTTTAAGATTATTGAAAACACTACCATTACTTGAGGACACCAATCCCTGCCTCTCTGCAAGAAAATGATAATACATAAATTCTTGAGAAACGTGTTTGTAATCGTCGATGATTAGCCATCCGTCGTGAACACACGCTGTTATTTCCATGAGCATTGGCAATCCTGGCGAGGCACTATTGGAGACAATCATCATTCCCGGCACAACTGTTCTGCTGCTCGAAACGCCTTCGGGTATGATGCACTCTGCTGTGCCAAATAAATACTTGGATACACTTGCTGAAGCGTCGGATATTTTTACCCAAGGCATACCTGTCTCACTCATAAACTTTTGGATGGGTCTCGGAGATGCCCCTCTGGCAACAGAAACGACATCGCCAATAGTAGCTTTTACCCACGTTGTAGGGATTTTTCCTCCGTATTTCTCAAAAGTTACGAAGTGAGACCTAAAAATTGCCATAGCTGTCGCTTCTAAATTATCATTTATACGCCGTTTTAGCTCGATCCGCTCCGTAATGGTCTGATACGCCTTCACAATGCTACGCTGCTTATCAATAGAGGGAACAGGCAGTTCCACTTTGCAAAGTTCATCCCAGTCAAAGATTTCTCTAACACTTCCGTGAGACATATATCTGGCGTAGCGGTCAAACTCTGGTCTGCTAAACCAAAGCATAAGGTATTCTGGATCAAGCGCATTCTTATTCACAACCTCAAACACGGTATATGAACTTGAAATGATGCAATCCTTATCTCGTAGAAGAGCAATCGAAATCTTCTCGCCATTCCGAGATGTAACAGGACCATACGCAAATTGCCCAGTACGAACAATCTTATAGCTCGACAAATCCGTTCCGACAATATTTGCAATGGAGGGAATAAACTGCTTGCTGATGCTGACACCAAGCAAATAGTCAACTTTCAAATCCCTATTTCGTTCATCAACTGGCTGAATGAAGTCTCCAAGCAGCCTATATCCTTCTTTCATTGTGACACCTCACCCTATGTATTTTCTGTGTGCCAGCTTGACATTTTGCTGTTTGACCATAGCATAGTGCATGGTCGTGTCGATCTTCTGATGCCCTAAGAGCTGCTGGACTTGCTCTATGGGCATTCCTTTGTCTATGGCTGATGTTGCCAATGTTCTTCGGAACTTATGTGGATGAACACGAGGCAAATGTAGCCTTTTTCCCAGCTCTCGAAGCCGTCTTTCTACACCGCCGATCTGCAAACGGTCGTGCGGTGCAGTCAAAGAGACGAATAACGCTGAACAGGTGTCTGTGCGGCTTTCCAGATAGTTTTGGAGATGGATTTTTGTCCTGGCATCGAAATAAACGATCCGTTCCTTACTCCCTTTTCCGAAAACAACGCATTCCCGTTCATTGAAGTTGATGTCATCGCGGTTAAGGGCAACCATCTCACCAACACGCATTCCAGAGGACGCAAGAAGGTCTATCATCGCAAGATCGCGGACATTGCAGCAGTTGTCCCGCATGATTTCCAATGCCTCGTCGGTGTAAGTTTCCTTGATCACTTTTGCTGTTTTTACCTTGTGAATCCGGCGCACCGGACTTTTCACGATGTAGTCCTCGTCTTCAAGCCACGAAAAGTAGCTGGACAAAATGCGGCGGATATTATCTATTGTGACCTTGCTTGACTTACGGTTTGCCTGATACTCTGTTAGGTACTTTCGCAAGTCCTCAGTTACGATCTCTTGTGGTTCTTTGTCAATGCCGGATAGCATTGACACAATGGTCTGACGGTAATAGCTCAAGGTTTTTTCTGAGCAGCCTTCAATGCGTTTTGCGTTGATGAAACAGGCAACCGTATCAACCTTTGCACTGTCTACCATACCTGCGCTGCGGCTCAACTCTACGCCACTCAACACCCCTTCAAGGACGCCTTGAAGCTGTTTTAATTGTGCGTTGTTCAGATACGGAAGCATCTGACGCTGCACTTCTCGAATTAGTTGTTCTTTCATTGTCGTATCTCCTTTGAATATTCTCAGAGAACGACTTTACAGTGGCAGTTCTTAGGGTAAAACTCTCGCCACTGGTGAGAGTAATGGACGGTAAATGATAATTTAGCGGCTTAGGGACAGTTGAATATATTCGCGGGCATCGTTGAGTTTACGGATTTCCTCAAGATTGGTTGCAATAATCTCAATCAAGCCATCCGCCATTTTGCAGAATTGCGTCACAATGTCCTTCTGCGGGAAAACAATCCTAATACTATTTAGAATGCTTGTGTTTATTGATGGCATGGTTGCACCTACTGCGGAAGCAGTGACAAGCTGACGGATTACAGGTTGGTTGAACCACCACAAAAAGTAGCTGCCGGTATTAGGATCGTATGGTCTAACACGAAGACACCGCCCTGAAAATAACCAACCATCTTCGTGTTGTGAAACCATAACTGCTCGATCCACGGAACCAACGCGACTAAAAACAATATCTCCGGTGTGAAGATCATATTTCCGTAGACGATCAACATCATTTTGCGAGACAAGCGGAAGGTTCCTGTGGGCGATGTATTTCCCATCCATGTGTTCGACCGTAATAATTGGTGTACCTGATTCTACATAGTCTTCGTTGTGAAGCTGGCTACCAAATGGTCCCGTTTGAACAGATGCAAAGTCACCAACCGTCGCGTCTGTCCAACCTTGAGGGACTTTGTTTTGCTTAATAATTGTCTCCGGGAGGCTAACTCCGGCATCATGAAATGCCTTATCAAAAGCCGCTTGGATAGTCGCTTCTAAATTATCATTTATAGGAGAGAACGATTATGGATAAGATGAATCTATATAAGTGCGCACAAGCTCTATCCGTGAAGTGGAAATCGTTCTTTGGCTTGGGAACAGAGTATGTTGGTTATTTCAAGTGGGAAATGGCTTGGGCATTGATGGGTTACTACCGTTATGCACTTCCGGGCGAATGGGCTGATAGCGCAAGCCCCACAGTCATTCTCAAGTCTATCTGCGACAGCATCGAATCGATAAATACCGACTTAGATTGTGCGCATGAGTTGCCAGAGTTTTGGCTCAATAGGGATCAGCTTCCCGTCCTTCCTGCTTTGATGAGCGTCTTAGACCAGTATGAAGAAGATATAATTGATGCTTCAAATGCGGAATGGGAGGAATGGATTGGTTTTCTCAAATCCAAGTGTACCGATGCGCGGAAAAAACAGATGATACAGTGAGGGGGAAACGATAATGGCAAACTTCAATGAGCATTCTCTTGAAATGTCCATCATGGATTTGTTTCAGGATGAAGGGTATGTCTATTTGAATGGTGAGCAGATCCACCGCGAACGCTCTGAGGTTCTGCTTATCGACGATCTGCGGAAATCCCTCCTGAACAGATATGCCGCAGAGGGGCTTACCGCAAGCGAGGTTGATAGCATTATCCTTCGCCTGAGGTCTACTTCCGGTACAATCTACGAAGCAAACAAAGCAGTCTGCAAAATGGTTTGTGACGGCTTCATCTTCAACCGCGAAGATCACACAAAGAAAGACCTTTACATTGAGTTGATTGACTTTGATGAGCCAGAGAAAAACGTGTTCAAGATCGTCAACCAATTTGAAATTGAAGGCATCAACAACCAGCTACGCATACCGGACGGGATTGTATTCATCAATGGCATTCCTGTTGTTGTGCTTGAGTTTAAGAGCGCAGTCAAAGAGAATACAACGATCATGGACGCCTATACTCAGCTCACCGTGCGTTATCGCCGTGATATTCCTGAACTCTTCAAGTATAATGCCTTCATTGTCATAAGCGATGGCGCAAATAATAAATACGGCTCCTTCTTCTCTCCGTATGACTTCTTCTATGCGTGGAGAAAGATTGAAGCTGACGATAAGGAATTGGACGGCATCAATTCCCTTGTAACTATGGTGAGCGGACTGTTCCGCAAAGAACGGCTTTTGGCAGTCATCAAGGATTTTGTCTATTTCCCTGACAGCTCGGACAAAGACCTCAAAATCGTCTGCCGCTATCCTCAGTATTTTGCTGCGGTCAAGCTGTTTGAGAATATCAAGGCACACCTCAGACCGGAGGGGGACGGCAAGGGCGGCACATACTTCGGCGCGACAGGCTGCGGAAAAAGCTATACTATGCTCTTCCTCACAAGAATGCTTATGAAGAGTACCTTCTTCCATAGCCCTACAATCCTGATTATTACCGACCGAACGGATTTGGATGACCAGCTCTCAAAGCAGTTTGTAGCATCCAAGAAGTACATTGGTGACGAAACCGTCGTGAGCATTGATTCCCGCGAAAAGCTGCGTCAGGAACTTCAAGGCAGGACAAGCGGCGGGGTGTACATGACCACAATCCAAAAGTTCACCGAGGACTTGGAGCTTCTGACGGATAGAGCGAATGTGATCTGCATATCCGATGAGGCACACCGTAGTCAGATAAACCTCGATCAGAAAGTCAAGGTCACTTCTGAAGGTGTAGAGCGAAGCTATGGGTTTGCAAAGTACCTACATGATTCTCTCCCTAATGCAACCTATGTCGGTTTCACCGGTACGCCCGTGGATGGTACAATTGAAGTCTTCGGTCCGGTTGTCGATGCCTACACAATGACAGAGGCGGTCAAAGATGGTATCACAGTCAACCTTGTCTATGACGGACGCGCTGCACGGGTCACGCTTGATCAGGCAAAGGTTCGGGAAATTGAAGATTATTATGACCGTTGTGCTGTTGAAGGTGCAAATGAGCATCAGATTGAGGAAAGCCAGAAGGCGGTTGCTCATATTGATGCGATCATCGGTGATCCTGACCGACTTCACGCAGTTGCGGAGGACTTCATTAACCACTATGAGACCCGCGTTGCCGAAGGAGCTACGGTCGCAGGAAAAGCAATGTTCGTCTGCTCTAATCGCAAGATTGCATACGCTTTTTATCAGATTATAGTTGGAATGAGACCGGAATGGGCAGAGAAAAAGGTTTGCCCTGACGGGGTTCAACTGACGGAAAAAGAGAAAAAGGAACTCAAGCCCATCGAGAAGATCAAGCTCATCATGACGCGAAATAAAGATGATGAGCCGGAGCTTTATGAAATGCTGGGAACGAAGGATGATCGCAAGGAGTTTGACCGTCAGTTTAAGAACGTTAAATCAAACTTCAAAATTGCCATCGTTGTTGATATGTGGCTTACCGGCTTCGACGTACCGGCACTTGACACAATCTACATCGACAAGCCCATCCAGCAGCACAGCCTTATCCAGACGATTTCCCGCGTCAACCGCGTCTATACCGGCAAGGACAAGGGCTTGATCGTGGACTACATTGGCATTAAGAAAAATATGAATCTCGCCCTCAAGAAGTACACCAACTTTGAGAGCGATGAGTTTGAAGGCGTCGAGCAGTCTATCACGATTGTTAAAGACCAGCTCGATGTCTTGGCTCAGATGTTCCACAACTTCAATAGCACGGATTACTTCAACGGCTCACCGAAAGAGCAGCTTGCTTGCCTCAATCGTGCTGTTGAGTATGTACAGCTCACGGAGGATTTGGAAACTCGCTTTATGGCGGCAGTCAAACGCATGAAACAAGCGTTCAACCTATGCAGTTCAAGTGAGGCTATCTCTGATAAAGAAAAGGACTATCTGCACTTCTACTGTGCTGTGCGCTCTATTCTTTTCAAACTCACAAAGGGCGATGCCCCTGACATTTCACAAATGAATGCCCGCGTCCGTGAACTTCTTGAAGGTGCAATTCAATCTGATGGTATAGAGGAATTGTTTGAAACAGGAAAGCATATCTCTGTTGATATTTTCAGCGACGAGTATCTGGATAAGATCAACGCGATCCAATTACCGAACACTAAAATCAAGGTATTGCAGCGGCTTCTCTCTCAGGCGATTGATGAGTATAAAAAGGTCAACCGTATCATGGGCATGGAGTTCTCTGACCGTCTCAAGCGGGTTGTTGATGAGTACAACAATCGCCGTCGTGATGAGGCTTTTGCTAATGAAGTTCTTGATGATGTGGCGGAGCAGCTTGCGAAGCTCCTTGAAGAACTCAAAAAGGAAAAAGACTCCTTCAAGGGCATGGGAATTGACTACGAGGAAAAAGCCTTTTATGACATTCTCAAGGCGGTTGCCAAGAAGTATGAGTTCGAGTACCCGGACGATAAGATGATTGAATTGTCAAAGCGGATTAAGATTATTGTCGATGACAAAGCTAAATACACCGACTGGTCTACCCGTGATGACATTAAGGCAAATCTGCAAGTTGACCTCATACTGCTACTGGATGAATTTGACTATCCCCCCGTAACCATTGATGATGTCTACAAGGAGGTTCTGGAACAAGCTGAAAACTTCAAAAAGTACGCTCAATAACCCGCGTTCCATCGAAAGGAGTAGATCATGGGCAATTCAGTCATGTTGAATGGCGTCGAATATGCCGGAGAACAGATTGCCTACAAAGACAGCACTTATGAACTTGTGTCAAAGGTAGCATATCTGATCGGCGTCCCGCTCCGTATTTTTCAAAATGAACACGAGCCGCCGAAGATAG
>OLJB01001769.1_pt1 | contig 9936 bp, 10 predicted proteins | sample 1601391 | NCBI WGS metagenome assembly OLJB01 (sample SAMN01915215, study PRJEB22387) | human gut metagenome | isolation source: stool | host: Homo sapiens | place: USA | reverse complement strand
TCTACGACAACATCATGTACGCCGAGCTCAACACCAAGAGCGACTACTGCCAGGTCTGCGGCTACGACGGCGAGATCGAGATCGTCGAGCACGACGGCAAGCTCATCTGGCGCTGCCCGAACTGCGGCAACACGGATCAGGACAAGATGAACGTGGCCCGCCGCACCTGCGGCTACATCGGCACCCAGTTCTGGAATCAGGGCCGCACGCAGGAGATCAAGGAGCGCGTGCTGCATCTGTAACGTGCAAAAACGAAAACCGGCGGGCGTGTCCATGCGGCGCGCCCGCTGCCTGCGAGGAAACTGCTATGTATTATGGAGAGATCAAAACCTGCGACATCGCCAACGGCGTCGGCGTGCGCGTGACGCTGTTCGTTTCCGGCTGCACGAACCACTGCTACAACTGCTTTCAGCCGCAGACGTGGGACTTTCACTACGGCAAGCCGTTTGACGCGGCGGCCGAGCAGGTGATTTTTGCCGAGCTGGAAAAGCCCTTTATCCGCGGCCTGACGCTGCTCGGCGGCGACCCGTTCGAGCCGGAAAACCAGCGCGCGCTCGTGCCGTTTCTGCGCCGGGTGCGCGAGCGCTATCCGGATAAGGACATCTGGGCGTATTCGGGCTTCACGCTCGACAAGGAGCTCACGGTTGACGGCACGCACCCGCGCTGCGAGGTCACGGACGAGCTGCTTTCGCTCATCGACATCCTCGTCGACGGGCGCTACGTGGACGCGCAGCGCAACATCAGCCTGCGTTTCCGCGGCTCGGAAAACCAGCGCATCATCGACATGGACCGGACCCGCGCGGCGGGCCGCATCGTACTCTGGGAGGGCATGAACGGATGGAAGTGAAGATCCAAAAGCTGCGCCCCGGCGCCGTCACCCCGCGGCGCGGCAGCGCGGACGCGGCGGGCTATGATCTCTATGCCTGCCCGGCGGACGGGCAGTGTGTCACGATCGCGCCGCACGTGACGGCCATGATCGGCACGGGCCTCGCCCTCGCCATCCCGGCGGGGTATTTCGGCGGCGTGTTCGCGCGCAGCGGCCTTGCGTCCAAGCAGGGGCTGCGCCCGGCAAACTGCGTCGGCGTGATCGACGCCGACTACCGCGGCGAGTGCACCGTCGCGCTGCACAACGACACGGACGAAGTGCGCACCGTCGCCCCCGGCGACCGCATCGCCCAACTCGTGATCCTGCCGTTTCTGGCGGCGGAGTTTGCAGAGGCGGATGCGCTCGACGAGACCGACCGCGGCGCGGGCGGCTTCGGCAGCACCGGCCGGTAAAGCAACAAAAAACGCAGCCCCCTTCGAGCGTCTCGAAGGGGGCTGCGTTTTGCTTTATTCAGCGGCAAACTTGCTTTATTCAGCGGCAAACTTGCTTTATTCAGCGGCAGTCTGCGAATACGGGCGAGAATTCGTCGAGCTTCTCGCACGTGTAGCGCCGGGTATTGTCCTCGCACACGGGCAGCATTTGCTGCGTGAATGCGGCGCAGCGCGTCCATTCGTCGGTGACGGCCTGACTGTGCGCGGTGTTCAGGTCATAGTGCTGCGCGAGATAGTCGGCGAGGTAGGGCGTGAATTTCTCCGCGCCGAAAATGTTCAGATGCTCGGCGTTGGCGAAATCATTGAGCGGGTCGAGGCCGATGGCGTCCATCTGCGTGTCGAAGTTCACAAAATCATACCCGTACTCGTGCACGACCGCCTCCAGCTCGGCAAACACGGCGTCATAGTTTTCAATGACGCAATGACGGTGCGGGAAGCGGGCAAAGAGCACGTTTTTGATTCCCCGTGCCTTGGCTGTCTCGCAGATGGTGCGCAGGCTCTGCTCGTTGAAATCGTCGAGCGATTGCTGGCGCACGGGGATCTCATCCGTCTCCGTGAGGAACATGGAGATGGACAGAAACGGCTTGGTGTACGAATAGCCCGCGTCGCGCGCCTGCTGCTGCAGTGACAGCGAATTGCGGATGAGGTCCGGCTTTCTCCAGTTGTCGTGGTACTTGAGCAGCGGCACATAGTATGACAGCCGGTCGCCCTGCACGCACTCGTCAATGGCCTGCACCTTGTTGCGTGAGAGCGGCAGCGTGTCGAGCCATTCGCGCGTTGCGGCCGTGCCGAGCTCATCCCGCTCTGCCTCCGTGTAGAGAAAGCCGTTGACCTCGACCACGTAGACAGACGGATTTTGCCGCTTGGCGCTCTCGCGCAGCATGGATGCATAGAGCGTGCCCTGCGCGGCCGACACGGCCAGCGGGTAACTTGTAAACCCGGCGTGCTGCCATGCCAAAGGTGCGCAATAGTCGGTAAACGTCTCACTCGCGCCGAGGATCATGACGTCGAGCGAGTTTTTCGGCTCTAGATAGAAGCTGCGGATGTACTGCTGCTCGGTGATGCTGTTGATGGTCAGCAGCCGCGTGAGCGCGCCGTAGACCAGCGCCACGATGAGCAGAAACGCGATTACGCGCAGGACGGTATTTCTTTTTGCGTGTTGTTTTGGATTCATTGATGTTCTCCACATGCTGTGTTAGCGCCACGCGGAAAATTGCGGCGATGGTCTGCTGCGAGCCCGCTTCGCGGGCTTGGGATAGCGGGCGCTGTTTCCCGGCTTAAAACTGCATATACACGAATTCGGATGCCTGCACGCCGGGGCCGTAAACGCCCATGAGCACGACGGCGAAGATGCCGGCAAGCAGCACGGCCCAGCGCAGGGCGAGACACTTCTCGTCGAGGATCTCGCGGATGGTGCGCTGCGAGCGCTCCTGAATGACGGAGGCGGTGAAAATCACGACCGTGCCGAACAGCAGCACGCACCAATCATACCGCGTCAGAGGCAGCGCCTCGAGCACGGCGCCCGGCCGCAGCTGCGACAGGTGCAGGTCGGTCACGGATTTTAACATCATGCCCATCGCGGCGCGAAAACCGTCGGCGATGTCAAAGTAATAGCCGATGAGCACGACCACGAACGTGCGCAGCATGGAAAACACCTGATACCACGCGCTCTTGCGCTCAATGTGCAGCGCGGCGACGACCTTGTCCGACACCGGCTGCAGCAGCGTTGACACGAGGATGACCATGCCGTTCCAGAAACCGAAGGCGACGTATTTCCAGCTTGCCCCGTGCCAGATGCCGATGATGAGAAACGTGATCAGCGAGGCCACGGCCGTCGGCAGTACCTTGCCGATGTGGCTGCCGAGGTGCTGCCTGGCGTGGCGTCCCCAGTTGAGAAACGCCTTCGAGATCGACAGCGGGTAGAACAGGTAGTTGCGCAGCCAGTCGCCGAGCGAGATGTGCCAGCGGTGCCAGTACTCGGTGAGCGTGCGCGAGAAGTACGGCCGGCGGAAGTTTTCGCCCATGGTGATGCCGAACATCTGCGCCACGCCGCGCGAAATGTCGATGCCGCCGGAGAAGTCGGCATAGAGCTGCAGCGCGTACACGAGTGCGGCCAGTAGCACATACGTGCCGGCGTAGTCGGTGTACGCCCCGGCGACGGTGTGGATCATGTCCACGGCGCGGTCGGCGATGACAAGCTTTTTAAAAAAACCCCAGAGGATCAGCTGTGCGCCGAAGCGGATGTTGTCAAAGCTGTATCTGTGCTCGGCATAGAGCTGGTGCGCCAGCTGGTCGTACACGCCGATCGGGCCCTGAATGATCTGCGGGAAGAAGGACACGAACAGCGCAAGCTTGCCGACGTTGCGCTCGGCGGGCACTTTTTCGCGGTAGACGTCGAGCACGTAGCCCATGGACTGGAACGTGTAAAACGAGATGCCCAGCGGCAGCAGCAGCCCGATGTGGCCGAGCGAGACCGTCAGCCCCACGGACGCAAAGAGCGTCTCCATGGACTCGGCAAAGAAGTTATAGTATTTGAGCACGGCGAGGATGCCGAAGTTCAGCAGCAGGATGGCGATCATGAGCGCCTTGCGGCGGGACTTGCAGCGCTTTTTGTACGCCTTACGCTCCTCGCGCTCCCAGTCCTGCTTGTGCGCGGCGACGGTCTGCTCCATGTGCGCGGTCATGGCGTCCATGCCGCGTGCGCCGAAGTAGGTCGTGAGCGTTGTGATGACGATAAAGCCCATGTAGCGCAGGCACACGAACGCGTAAAACGCGTAGCTGCCGATCAGCAGCACCACCCACTGGAACCGCTTCGGCACGAGGTAGTACAGCACCAGCAGCGCGAGTACCAGCAGGTAAAACGACAGCGATGTCAGCGTCATGCTTCGTCCTCCGGCGTCCGGCAGGTGTTGAGCGCGTCGGTCGCAAACCGGTCGCGCACGAGCGTGAAGTTCCCGCCGCGGCAGAGCGCGACGCGCGGCATGTCGCGCGACAGAAACACGGCCACGCCCTCCGTCACGGAGTACGCGCCGCAGCGGCCGAGGGCGATCACGTCGCCCACGCGCAGCGGCGGCAGCTGCGCCTCGCGCACCAGCACGTCCGCGGTCGTGCACAGGCTGCCGCAGAGCATCCACGGCTCGGGCGCGTCCGCGCTCTCGCGCAGGAGCGTCAGCGGCGGGGACTGCATGCCCATGAGCTGACCGTCATACTTCACCTGATGCATACCGCCGTCGCACACGGCATAGTTCACGCCGAGGTTGCACTTGGCGTCGGCCACGCCGGTGAGAAATGTGCCGCAGGGGGCGGCGAAAAAGCGCCCCATCTCGATCGTCAGCGGATACTTTTCGCCGAAGGCGCGGATGTGCGCCGCCGCCGCGTCGAGCAGCGCGCAGTCGCGCGCCTCGGCGTCGTCGCGGAAGCACTCGGCATTCAGCCCCGGGCCGTATTCCACGTGCTGCGCCGTGAAGCCGTAGCGTTCGTGCAGCATCGTGAGGTATTCGTCCAGATGCGCAAGCTCCTTGGCGATCACGGCGTCCTTGCGCTTTTGCGTGCCGGAAAAGTAGTGGATGCCGACGATCGTCACGTTCGGAAATTCCGCGCGCCGGGCGACGAGATCGGCCAGCGCGTCGGGATCCATGCCGAACTGGCTGCCGGCGGTCAGGCGCGGCAGCACGCGCACGTGCTTGCCCTGCGCGGCCGCGGCCGCGCAGATAAGGTCAAAGTGCAGCGTGCTCTCGGCCGTGAGCAGGTCTGCGCCCAGCGCGACGGCGCGCGCAACATCGTCCGCGCCCTTGTTCACGCCGGAGTACAGGATGCGCTCCGGCGGGATGCCGAGCCTTTCGCAGATCGTCAGTTCGCCGGGGGAGCACACCTCCACCCAGCGGAACACGTCCGGCAGGCCGCGCAGCACGAAGGGGTTTGCCTTCATGGAGTAGCAAAGCTGCACGTGAGAGCCGAACGCGGCGCGCACTTTTTCAGCGCGCGCCGTGAAAGCATCCAGATCAAACAGATACAGCGGCGTGCCGTATTTCGCGGCTGCCGTCCGGAGTGCAGTCTTGTCCATCAGTCCTCGTCCTGCAGGCGCTGCACCATGGCTAGCAGACTTTTCGCGGAGTTGAAGTTCTCCGGCACGAGGTCCTTGGCGCCGATCTCAATGTCGAATGCGTCGTTGAGCGCCGCGACGAGCGACACGATGTCGAACGACTCGAGAATGTGGTCGTCGATGAGGGCGGTCTCGGTCTCAAAATCCACGTCCGGGCGCAGATCGGTCAGAATGTCCATCAGTTCCTGTTCCATGATAAATATACCTCCTGAAGTGAGTAAAGTAAGCAAAATCAGTGCTTGGCCGCAGCGGTGATGCGCTCGGCCAGCGCGCGCATGTTCGTCTTGCCGTTGTCGAGCCGGGGCATGGCCGCGAGCTGCTCGATCTTGCGCGGCACCATGAAGCCCGGCAGGTCGGCGCGCAGGGCGACGGCGATGTCGCGCTTGGTCACGCCCTCGCCGGTGTAAAACAGCCAGATCTGCTCGTGCGTTTGGTCGTAGAGCGCGCAGGCGTCCTCCACGCCGGCCACCTTCGCCGCGGCGAGGTCGATCTCCCCGAGCTCCACGCGGTGGCCGAGGTGCTTGACCTGCCGGTCCTTGCGGCCGTGGAACATGAGGTTGCCGTCGGGCGCGAAGTGCCCGAGGTCGCCGGTCTTATAGATGCGCTCATCGTATGCGTGGTTGAGCGGGTTTTGCAGGAAGCTCTCGGCCGTTTTCTCGCGGCTGTTGTAGTAGCCCAGTGCGAGGATGGGGCCCTTGACGCAGATCTCGCCGATCTCGCCGTCGGGCACGGCCTCGTTGCGCTCCGAGAGCAGAAACACCTCATAGTGCGGGTACGGCCTGCCGATCGGCAGCACGTCGGTGTCCTCGACCAGACCGGGCACGACGTAATACGTGCACGAGGCGGTTGCCTCCGTCGGGCCGTACTGGTTGACGAACCGGGCCTCCGGCAGCGCGAGCTGCCACTGGCGCAGGCAGCTGCACGGCATCACCGAGCCGGAGAAGCACACCTTGCGCAGGTGTTGCGGCGCGCTGCACTCGAACGCGCCGAGCGCGGCCGGCACGGTCAGCGCCGAGACGCTCCAGCCCACGGCCGTGACGCCCTTGTCGTTCATGTATTCGAACAGACGCTCCGGCGACATGAAAAGTTCCTTCGGGATGATGGCCGTCGTCGCGCCGAAGCGCAGCGGCAGATAAATGTCGCGCACGGCGGCGATGTAGTCCAGCGGCGACTGGTTGCCCAGCACGTCGGCACGCGCGATGCCCATCACGCCGGCGTAGTCCTCGATGTAGCACATGAGCGAGTGCTGCGCCGTGATGACGCCCTTGGGCGTGCCGGTCGAGCCGGAGGTGAAGATGATGTACAGCGGGTCGAGCTCTCGGGCGCGCGCGCGGCAGTCCGCGAGCAGCGCCGCGTCCTCGCTGCCCGCGAGCAGCTCCTCCGCGATCAGGATCGTGCCGGAAAAGTCCAGCGTCTTCGCCTTGTCGTAAAACGCGCGCTGCACGATCATCAGATCGGTGTCCAGCGTGTTTAAAATAGAGTTGAGCCGGTGCACGGGCATCGTCCCGTCCATCGGGGCGTAGCAGCACCCGGCATACACCGCGCCGAGAAACACGGCCGGCGTGTGCGCGTTGCGCCCGCTCATGACGGCGATGGGCCGCTTTTGCCCGGCGCGGAACTTCGCCGCCGCCGTGCCGATGATGCGCGCCTCGCGCCGCACGTCGGCAAAGGTCACCGCGCTGTCCTCATCGAGAAAAGCGGGTTTGTCCGGACAGGCTGCGGCGGTGACTTCCAGCCAGTCGAGCACGTTGGTTTCCATGCTTGCCAGCTCCTTTCCGATAAATGTCCATAATCGCCTTATCCTATCATGTTTTTCGCGCAAAAACAAGACGGAACGTGTCATATTTAAGAAAAAGGTAAGAATGTGGCGCGCCGTTTTTCCGTGCGCTGACACCCGGCTCTGCCCGGGCGGTTTGCCCTTGACGCATCCGTGCCGGAAAAGTACAATGGAAACCATCATCAATCGGCGCTTCGCAGCACGACGCAATGGGCGCGCCCGCGGCATATTCGCAGCCGGATTTGTCTGCTATTGCCAAAAACGCGCCTGAAAAATTGTGGATATTTTTCCTTGCGCATTTATGGCGCGTATGGTATACTTTAGGAAACCGCGCAAAAAATTCCGTATGTGGTTCCGACGTATTTTGCATCTGTCGTGTGCTATGATCGTTCCTGTTTCCGGTTTCCGGACACGGGCCGGTGTCTCCGCGGAAAGGAGGGGGAGTGCAGCGGGGCGGAAAGGAAGGTCACAGATGTCAAAGAGAGTTCAAAAGGTGTGGAACGCTGTCACCACCGTGCTGGTGATCCTGGTTGTCATTCTGGCGCTGCTTCTGGTGGGCGTGCGGCTGGTCGGTCTGCGGCCGATGTGCGTCCTGTCCGGCAGCATGGAGCCGACGTATCACACCGGCTCGCTGATCTATGTCAAGCCCTGTGCGCCCGAGGACGTGCAGGTCGGTGACGCGATCACCTTTGTGCTCAATGAGGACTTGGATGTCGTCACACACCGCGTGATCTCCATCGATGCGGAAAACGAGCATTTCTACACGCAGGGAGACGCGAACGACGCGCCCGACGGCGCACCTGTCTATTTCAAGAACCTCATCGGCCGCCCGGTGTTCACCATCCCGTATCTGGGCTATGTTTCGCACTGGGTGTCGAACCCGCCCGGCATGTATCTGGCCATCGCGCTCGCGCTCGTGCTCATCATTCTCACGTTCCTGCCGGACATGCTCCGCAAAGCGTCGGAGGCGGACGCGCGCGACGCTGCCCGCCGCGCACAGGCGGACAAGCCAGGCGATGCCCCGGATGCCAAAAATTCCGGCGAAAATATGAGAAAATAATGGTTTTGTGAAATATTTTCGCCCGTTCGTGCATTAACTTAGTGATTTCTGGCAGCACCCGGCACGGTGCTGTTGGACATAGGAAGCTTTGAACAAAATTTAGGGGAGGAAAACGTTACATGAAGAAGAAAACTCTGACCGTCGCCATCGCGCTTGTGCTCGTTGTGGCGCTGGCGGTTGGCGCGACGTATGCGTATCTGACGGCGAAGACCGAGGCGGTTACCAATACCTTTACGGTTGGCAAGACAATTGATGATCCGGAAACCAACTTCATCCTGAAGGAACACAAAGTTGCCTATGATGCCAATACGGCTACTTATAAGTATGTCGACGCCGAAGGCAATGTCACTACTGACAGTTCCAAGTATGTTGAAGTTGCTGGCAATAAGTACAATGAAGTCACACCGGGCATGACCGTTGCGAAAGATCCGTTCGTTCAGATTAAGAAGGCTGTTGAGACTCCGTCTTATCTGTTCGTGGAAGTCTACGGCAATGCTGCTGGCCTGAATTACGAGCTGAACGGCGATTGGGAGGAAGTTACTGGCCTTCAGAAGCAGCTTCAGAATGGCGGTACGCTTTATGTTTATAAGACTCCGATGACTTCTGGCAATTCCATTGGTACCTATCCGATTCTGGATGGAAACCAGCTTACCGTTGATTTGACCATTCCGCTTGCTCAGAATTCCAGCCTGCAATTCAATGCTTATCTGTGCCAGACTACCGGCTTCAGCAGCGCAGCTGCTGCGTTTGATGCCTGCTTTGGCAAGTGATTGCCCCCTCGCTTTTCCCATGTAATATACGCGCAGAAGGCTGTGCGGGAAAATAGAAAAGGAGAAGACTACATATGAAGAAGAAAACCATTCTTGTGGCTGCCATCGCAGTCATGCTCGTCGCGGCGCTTGTCGTCGGCGGCACCCTCGCGTACTTCACCGATACGAAGTCCGCGGACAACACCTTCACCGTCGGCAATGTGAAGATCGACCTGCTTGAGTCCAGCCTGCACCGCGAGAATGCCGGTTACGTCGGCACTCCGGGTGAGGAGCTCAATCCCCAAAATGCTGAGCTGTGGTCCGAAGTTCTTAAGCAGGGGTCCAACAACACCAGCCCGTATAAAGCCGGCGATACGTTCTACACCGATGACCAGATCGAAGCTAACGCTGCCACGTATACGTGTGACGGTGTCGAGCTTGCTCCGGGACAGTCTTACCACAAGATGCCCTATGTCAAGAACACTGGTGCCAACGATGCTTATATCCGCATCCGCGTGATGTTCCCCGCAGAGCTGGATACGGCTGTTCTTAACAGCAGTATGCTTACGACAAGTGCAATTAGCCGTGGCGAGTTCACGATGGTGAAAACAGAAAACGTTGAGAAAGACGGAAAGCTGTACAATGTTTATACCTTCACTCGCACTGAGGCTCTGAAGCCCAACGAAATGACCTATTGGAACGTTTGGGGCACTGTTCATATGGATTCCGATGTTACCAATGAAGAGATTGCGAACTTGCTTCCGAACGGCGCGTTCAACGTCCTCGTTGAGGCTGACGCCATTCAGGCGGACGGCTTTGCGAATGCAACCGCTGCCTTCGCTGCATTTGACAAGTAATTCCTCAACATTTTGACCCCAAAGGGGCGGCGAAATCGCCGCCCCCATCGGGGACTCTGGCTCGGCTTCAATCC
>OLJB01001761.1_pt1 | contig 9960 bp, 9 predicted proteins | sample 1601391 | NCBI WGS metagenome assembly OLJB01 (sample SAMN01915215, study PRJEB22387) | human gut metagenome | isolation source: stool | host: Homo sapiens | place: USA | reverse complement strand
GATGCGCTGGAAGAACTCGTGGGCCTTTTCCTGCGTTGCAAGGAAGGTGACCTGATCGCCGTTCTGCAGCACAAAGTTACCGTTGGGGATGATGACCCCGCCCTCACGCTCCACCGCGCACACCAGAATATCGCTCTTGAGCCGGGTGGGGATTTCCCGGATGGCCACGCCGTCCAGTGCCTGTGCCTCGGTCAGGGTGAACTTGATCAGCCGCACCCGGCCTTCCGCAAAGGTATCGATCTTGCTGGCACCGGGGAAGCGCAGCAGGTGGGAGATCTCCCGCGCCGCCGCCATCTCCGGGTTGATGATGGCCGAAATGCCGATCTGCTTTTTGATGAAGTCCAGCTCATGGCTGTAGGAGGGGTTGCGCACACGGGCAATGGCGTGGCAGTGGCCCGCCTTTTTGGCAAACATGCAGCAAAGCAGGTTCAGCTCGTCGGAGCCAGTGACCGCAATGAACACGTCCGCTTCCTCGATCCCCGCCTCGGACAGCGTTGTGATGGAGGAGCCGTTGCCGGCAATGCCCATCACGTCATAGGATTCGCTGATATGCTCCACACGGGCCTTGTTGGTATCGATGACCGTGACATTGTGGCCTTCCTCGCTGAGCTGTCGTGCCAGCGCTGTGCCGACTTTGCCGCAGCCCACCAGAATGATCTTCATAGAAAATGTCCTTTCCGTCCCTCCCTCCTTGCGGGAAGGATGCTTTCTCAGTAGCGCTCCACGCCGTCCTTGGTGACCAGGGCGTAGACCAGCGGGGCCTCCTCGGGCTTTTCCGCACCATAGACCAGACCGCTGCGGTACTCCGCAGCAGCGGCTTCAAACTTATCTGCCGCACCATAGAAGGTGGCCAGGCTTTCGCCCTTGTGCACATAGTCGCCGCGCTTTTTGTGCAGGGTGATGCCGGCCGCAAAGTCCAGCGGGTCTCCCTTCTTCTGGCGGCCAGCGCCCAGCAGCACACTGGCAGAGCCGATCTTCTCGGCATCGTTGGCCACGATGTAGCCATCCTGCTCGGCCAGCAGCTCAAAGCTGGCTGCAGGCTGTTCAAACAGGCTGTAATCGTCCAGCACACGGGTGTCGCCGCCCTGGGCCGCAAACATCTCCTTGCACTTGGCAAAGGCAGAGCCGTCCGCAATCACAGCCTGTGCCATGGCACGGCACTCCGCCGGGGTGCCCTTGCCTGCCAGCACCAGCATATTGGCGGCCAGCTGCAGGCAGACCTCGGTCAGGTCGGCAGGGCCCTTGCCCTTGAGCACGTCCATGCTCTCCATGACCTCAAGGCTGTTGCCGATGTTGTGGCCCAGCGGGGTGTCCATATCCGTGATCATGGCGGCCACCCGGCGGCCATGGTGGGTGCCGATGGCAACCATCAGCTCAGCCAGCTCAATGCTCTGGTCCACGGTCTTCATAAAGGCACCGGTGCCGGTGGTCACATCCAGCAGGATGGCATCGGAGCCGGAGGCCAGCTTCTTGGACATGATGGAAGAGGCGATCAGCGGGATGCAGCTGACCGTGGCGGTCACATCCCGCAGGGCGTACATCTTCTTATCCGCCACGGCAATGCCCTCGCTCTGGCCAATGACCGACAGCCCGATCTTGTTCACCTGGGCAAAGAACTCCTCCTGCGAAAGGGCAGTTCTTGTGCCGGGCACGCTCTCCATTTTATCAATGGTGCCGCCGGTATGGCCCAGACCGCGGCCGCTCATCTTAGCGATCTTCACACCGCAGGCCGCCACCACAGGGGCGATCACAAGGGTGGTCTTATCGCCCACGCCGCCGGTGGAGTGCTTGTCCACCTTGATGCCGGGGATGGGGGAAAGATCGACCATCACGCCGCTGTGGGCCATCACGTCCGTCAGCTCGGCTGTTTCTTCGTTGGTCATGCCGCGCAGGTAGACCGCCATCATCCAGGCAGCCATCTGGTAATCGGCCACTTCCCCACTGACAAAGCCGTTGACAATGGCCTCCAGCTCTTCCCGGGTGTGGGTACCGCCATCGCGCTTTTTCGCGATCAGATCATAAATACGCATCGCAATTCTCCTGTCTGACAGTATGACTTTCAATAAATTCCATTATAACAGACTTTTTGACAAAGGCAATCCACATTCCGTCTCCTTTGTCGGGTTTTGAACACCAAGGGCGCAGCTGCCCGGAAAAGCAGCTGCGCCCTTGGAACAAACCTCGCTCAGCGGGAACCCTTGTCGTAAGGGATGCCCTCAGCCTTGGGGGCCATGCTGTTTTTGGAGGTAAAGGCCAGAATGATCATGGATGCGATGAACGGCATCATGTTATAGATATTGCTGGACCAGTGGAGCTGTGCCAGGAAGGTGGAATCCGCAATGTTTGCCAAACTCTTGAACACGGCAAAGAACATGGCGGCGGCACAGATGTTGAAGGGCTTCCACTGACCAAAGATCATAACAGCCAGTGCAAGGAAGCCCGCGCCAGCCACGCCGACCTCAAAGTTCCAGGTCTGCACCGGGGGCACGATATATGCCAGACCGCCGATGGCACCCAGCGCACCGGAAAGCAGCACACCCGCGTAGCGCATCTTGTAGACGTTGATGCCCACAGAATCGGCTGCCTGAGGATGTTCGCCGCAGGCGCGCAGGCGCAGGCCGAAGCGGGTCTTGTACAGCACCACATAGCTGATGACGAGCAACACGATGCCCAACGGCACAAAGATGCTCAGCTCCAGGCCGCCGATGCTGAACAGGAACGGCTTGTTGGAATAGTTCAGCTTGGCGCTGCCGCTGTCGCTGAAATACTTGGCAATGACCACGGCAATGGCGGTGGCCAGCAGGTTCAGGGCCGTGCCGCCGATGGTCTGGTCCGCTTTCAGGTTGATGGAGGCAAAGGCCAGCAGCAGGCTGTACACCATGCCGGCCAGCGCAGCCACCAGGACCGAGATCAGCACCACCAGGAACGGCGACATGTCGGCCGGAAGCATGGTCAGGGTCAGAACACCCGCCACACCGCCGATGACCATGATGCCTTCCAGCGCGATGTTGATGATGCCGGAGTGCTCACTGAACATACCGCCCAGTGCCACCAGCATCAGGACGATGCCATACAGCAGGGTATATTTGATCAAAAGCAGCATCTTACTTGCCCTCCTTCTTCGCGTTGGCCTTTTCCGCCGGGGCAGGCTCTGCGTTCACATTGGTCTTGTCCGCATTCTTGAACAGCAGCTTCTGGATCTTGCCGCGGAACAGCATGGAGAATGCACACAGGTAGATGATGATGCCGCTGATCAGGTCGGCGATCTCCGTGGGGTAATACTTGGTGGAAAGGAAGGTGCCGCCCACCGAGATGTGGGAGATGAACAGGGCCGAGAAGATGGTGCCAATGGGGTTGGAGCTTGCCAGCAGGGCAACGGAGATGCCGTTGAAGCCCATGGCGGGCAGGCTGGTGGAGTTCAGGGGGTTCCACTGGCCCACGTTGGACAGGTAGAACAGGCCCGCGCCAAAGCCTGCCAGCGCACCGGCAATGGCCATGGAGAGGATGATGTTCTTCTTTTCGTTGATACCGGCGTAGCGGGCAGCACTCTTATTCAGGCCGACCGCCTTCAGCTCATAGCCAAAGGTGGTCTTGTTCAGCACCACCCAGATCAGGATGGCCACCACAGCGGCCAGGAAGATGGCGATGGTGGTGCTGTTGGTCTGGAACAGCTTGTTCAGGCCGAAGTCCGGGATGACGGACTGGGCGAGATCTGCGTTCTTGCCCAGGTTCAGGGTGCGGGTGTTGCGCACATCGTACATGGGGCCGGTGCCGTTCTGGTAGACCAGCTCATTGACAAGGTACAGGCCGATCCAGTTGAACATGATGGAGGTAATGACCTCGTTGATGTTGAAGTAGGCCTTGAAGAAACCGGGGATAGCGCCCCACAGACCGCCCAGAATGGCCGCAGCCAGCAGGCAGACGAACCAGGGCAGCTTGAGCATGATGGCACAGTAGAGGGCACCGTAAGCGCCCAGCGTGTACTGACCGGCGGCACCGATGTTGAACAGGCCGGTCTTGAAGGCAAAGCCCACGGAAAGGCCGGTCATGATCAGGGGCGCGGCGTTGGCCAGCTCCTTGCCGACACCATAGGGGGCATCATGGAAGCCGCCCTTGAGGATGCGGACAAAGCCGTCTGCCCATGCGTGGGCCGGGTTGATGGCCAGCAGCACGAGGAAGCCCACAAACAGACCGATCAGGATACACAGCAGGGCAGCCATCACGCTGGTGACAGAACCCTGCAGCCCGTTGTGGGAAAGTTTTTTGTTTTTCATTTCTGCTTACTCCTTTCCCTGCTTGCGGGCACCGGCCATGTACAGGCCCAGCTCCTGGACCGTGGTGGTCTTGGGGTCAAACTCGCCCACGATCTCACCCTCGTACATCACAAGGATCCGGTCAGAGAGGTTCATCACCTCGTCCAGCTCCAGGCTGACCAGCAGCACAGCCTTGCCTCTGTCGCGCTCATCCACGATCTGCTTGTGGATATACTCAATGGCACCGACATCCAGACCGCGGGTGGGCTGCACTGCCACCAGCAGCTTGGGGTCTTTGTCGATCTCACGGGCAATGATCGCCTTCTGCTGGTTGCCGCCGGACATGCTGCGCACGATGGTAGCGCTGCCCTGGCCGCTGCGCACGTCATACTGGGCGATCAGCTTATCGGAGTACTCCCGCACCTTTTCACTGCGGATAAAGCCGTTGTGCTGGAACTCGGGCTGCCAGTAGCGCTGGAGCACCATGTTGTTCTCCAGGCTGTAATCCAGCACCAGACCATGCTTGTGGCGGTCCTCAGGGATATGGCTCATGCCGTCCTTGGAGCGCTGACGGATGCTCTCGTTGGTGATCTCCTTGCCGTCCAGCAGCACCTTGCCGCTGTTGAACTTTTCCAGACCGGTCAAGCCGTAGACAAACTCGGTCTGGCCGTTGCCCTCGATGCCCGCCAGACAGACGATCTCACCGCCACGCACCTGGAAAGAGACGTTCTTGACGGCATCCTTCTTGTGCTGGGCGTTGTGCATGGTAACGTTCTGCACGTCCAGCACCACCTCACCGGGGGCGGCGGGCTTTTTGTCCACCTGCAGCTGAACATCGCGGCCGACCATCATGCGGGAAAGCTCTTCCTTGGTGGTGTCCTTGATGTCCACAGTGCCCATATACTTGCCCTTGCGCAGAACCGTGCAGCGGTCTGCCACTGCCATGATCTCGTTGAGCTTGTGGGTGATAAAGAGGATGGACTTGCCCTCCTTCTTGAACCCGCGCATAATCTCCATCAGCTCGTCGATCTCCTGCGGGGTCAGAACAGCGGTGGGCTCATCAAAGATCAGGATCTCGTTGTCGCGGTAGAGCATCTTCAGGATCTCAACACGCTGCTGCATACCAACAGAGATATCACTGATGAGTGCATCGGGGTCCACACGCAGGCCGTACTTCTCACTCAGGGCCACGACCTTCTTGCGGGCCTCAGCCTTCTGCAAAAAGCCCAGCTTATTGGGCTCCACGCCCAGAATGATGTTATCCAGCACGCTGAAGCATTCCACCAGCTTGAAGTGCTGGTGCACCATGCCGATGCCCAGCGCGTTTGCATCGTTGGGGTTGCGGACGGCGACCTCCTTGCCGTTCTTGAGGATCTTACCGGCTTCCGGCTGGTACAAGCCGAACAGCACGCTCATCAGCGTACTTTTGCCAGCGCCGTTTTCGCCCAGCAGGGCATGTACCTCGCCCTTGCGCAGCTGCAGGGTGATATCATCGTTTGCCTTGATTCCAGGGAACTCCTTGGTAATGTGGAGCATCTCGATCACAAAATCCTCTGCCAATCTGCTCACTCTCCTTTCGTGTCAAATCGACACCTATACTATTCTGTGTACCATTATACCGTATTTTTGCGGTTTTGCACACTTCTTTTTGATTTTTTGGCGGGATGTACTCTTATAAGTATTACTTTTGTGCAAGCTGCACGATTTTTCGCGAGACAAAAACGACCCTCTCCGTCAAAGCCTGGCGGCAATGACGGAGAGGGTCGTTCCCTGCAGCCCTTGCGGACTGTTCAAATTTTACTGGATGTAGGTGACGTTGGTGAACTCGCTGACGGTGGGCTTGGTAGCGTCGTCGGAGTTGTTATCGACCACGATCTCGCCGCTCTTGATCTTGCTCTTCAGAGCCTCGTACTCGTCGGTGGTGAAGGTCTCGAAGTTCCAGCTGTCAGCATCGGTGGGCAGGCCGATGTAATCGCCGTCCTCCAGACCAAAGTTGCCGTTGGTTGCTGCGATGGTGCTCCACTCGCCTGCCTCGATGTCGGACAGAGAAGTAGAAACAGCCTCAGACAGGCCCTTCATAGCGGAGGTGATGAACGGGTTGTAAGCATAGGTGCCATCAGCAACGCCGTTTGCGCCGATGTAGTTCTGGTCAACGTCAACGCCGATGACGTAGCCGTTGTTCTTCAGGGCAGCCTCAACAGCGGAGGTGTAGATGCCGCCGCCACAGGCAAAGACGACCTGAGTGCCGTTGGAGTACCAGCCCTCCATACGGGAGGTGATGTTGGCATCGCCGTAGAACTGGCCACCGTAGAAGTAGTTGATGTCGATGTTCTGGCCCAGCTCCTGAGCAGCAGCATCAGCGCCCTGCACAAAGCCGTAGCCGTAACGGATGACAGCGGGAACAGCCATGCCGCCCAGGAAGCCCAGCTTGGTCTTGCCGTCCTTGGCAATGGCGTAACCTGCCAGATAGCCTGCCTGCTCCTCCTTGAAGGTGATGCAGTAGCAGTTGGAGGGGATCTCATCGGTGCCGATATCGCCCTGGGTGACATCGACAGCGACGAACTTGACATCGGGGTACTGCTCAGCAGCCCATGCCAGAGAAGCACCATACAGGTAGCCAACGCAGACAATGACCTCAGCGCCATCGTTGACAGCCTGACGGATCATGGTCTCACGATCCTCATCGGAAGCGTCAGCCTCGGGGATGTAGTACTGGCAGTCATCGCCCATGTAGCTGGAAACAGCGCTCCAGCAAGCCTGGTTGAAGCTCTCGTCATCGATCGTGCCGGTATCGCAGGTCAGAGCGACCTTTGTGATCTTGCTGGCAGCCTCGGAGCCAGCCTCAGAAGCTGCAGAGGAAGCAGTGGAAGAAGCGGTGCTGGTGGAAGAGGAAGAACCACCGCAGGCGGTCAGAGCAGCGGCAGCAGCTGCAGCGCCAGCCACAGCCAGGAAGTTACGACGAGAAATCATCATAAGAAAACTCTCCTTTTTATACATTAAAAATTGCGCTTTAAAAAGGGAATGCGCACACTTGCACATTTACTGACCCAAGTATAGCCGGGTCATGTGAGGAAAGCAAGGCATTTCCGATTACAAAATCTTTACAGATTTTTTGTAAAATTCGCGTAAAAGTCGTACTGTTTCGCCAATTTTGGCAAAATATCCGCTTCCCGCCTCACTCTTCCACGGCTTTGTTGCCCGCCACGTTGGAGGGGCCAAAGCCGAAGGGCAGCAGCTCGTCCATGCTGCGCTCGATGAAATCATCGGGGGTCTTTGCCATGATAACATTCAGCTCCGGCCCGCCGAACTCAAACAGCGCCTGACGGCAGACCCCGCAGGGTGAGGTGATCTGCTTGTTCACTTCACCGCGGCGAGAGCCCACCACGGCAATGTCGGTGAAGCGGGTCACGCCCTCGCTCACCGCCTTGAACAGGGCCGTACGCTCAGCGCAGCTGGTGGGGGTAAAGGCAGCGTTTTCCACATTGCAGCCGGTGAAGATGCGGCCATCTTCGGCCCGCAGGGCAGCACCCACCATAAAGTCGGAGTAAGGCACATATGCCTGCTCCCGGGCTTCCAGTGCCATCCGGATCAGGGCTTTCTTTTCGTCTAAAGTCAGATTGGTCATAGGGGCCTCCTTTTCATTCTAAAGTATAAACAAACGTTTCTGCGTCTTTCTGAACAAATCCTATACTTTCAAACATTTTGCGGGACTGCTTGTTGAAGGAATAAATTTCTGCATAGCATTGCGGATATTTCTTCTCTTTTGCCAGTGCAAGAATCTTCCCAATCACTGTTCTCCCAATGTGCCGATTCTGATACTCTTTGCAGACCACAATCGAAATTTCTCCGCTTGTCTGCAAGCATACATCTCCGCACAGAATGCCCTTATATCCAATGTAGAACAAATCACCATGACTATCCAGATACTGGTACATATTTTTCAGGATAGACAGGTCATAAATGCGATTCTGATTATCTACATGATGGCACAGTTCTGCGTCCTGATACCACGGAAGGGCAATTTCATAGGCTGGGTAATAAGGTACAAGGCAGATATCCTGATTTGGTTGAAAGTCGTTCATCTTTCATCCCCTCTTTTGCACTTCAATTATACGGCGTGTTCTCAAATTCTTCAAGAGATTTCTCGTTGTTCATTTATTATGTAACGAAAGTTCTTGCATTTTTCATTACAGACGCATATAATAGAATCAAGAAGGAGGTGTATTAGAATGGCAAATGCAGTCAATGTGAACTTCCGGATGGACCCAGACCTGAAACGCAACATGGAAGAGGTTTGCGCCGAGATGGGACTTTCTATGACAACGGCATTCACGATTTTCGCCAAAAAAGTTTCCCGGGAGCACCGCATTCCCTTTGAGGTTTCCGCCGACCCGTTCTACTCGGAAAGCAACATCAATCATCTCCGCCAGATCGTCCACGACATCGATACCGGAAAAGCCAAGCTCACTGAGCACGATTTGATCGAGGTAGATTAAATGAGATTGCTTTGGGAAGAGGAAGCATGGGAGGACTACTGCCTTTGGCAGACGCGAGACAAAAAGCTGCTGAAGCGTATCAACACACTTCTGAAAGACATCCAGCGGAACACCTACGAGGGCATTGGAAAACCCGAACCCTTAAAAGGTGATTTGAGTGGATGGTGGAGCCGCCGCATCGACGATACGCACCGCATTGTTTATAAAGAGCAGGACGGCAATATCATTATCGCATCCTGTTTCGGTCATTATAGTGACACTTAAAACATAAAAGGGTTGTTGTCGTGTGACAACAACCCTTTTTGTGAATGCAAATCAGTACTCCGCGCCCAGTGCGACCTTCATCATGTTGGTGAAGCTGGTCTGACGCTGCTCGGCGGTGGTGATCTCCGGGGAGACAAAGCTGTCGGAGATGGTCAGCAGGCAGGCGGCATTCTTGCCCAGGACCTGAGCGTTGGCGAAGAGGGCAAAGCTCTCCATCTCCACGCACAGGCAGCCGCGCTCATCCCGCAGCTTTTCCCAGTAGGTGGGCTTTTCATCGGAGGGCTGGCGATAGAACACATCGGAGGAATGGATGTTGCCCTCGATCAGGGGGATGCCCTGCTTTGCGGCGGAAGCGCGCAGCTTGTCGTTCAGGGTCTGGCTGGGCAGGGTGAGGTCCCCCTCAAAGCCGCTCTGGACCCGGGCATAATTGCTCTCGCTCACAGCACCGGCGGCCAGCACCACATCGAACAGCTTGGCTTTGTCGGTGTAGCTGCCGGCAGAGCCGATGCGGATGATGTTGTCCACATCGTAGAACTTGAACAGCTCGTAGGAATAGATGCCGATGGAAGGCATACCCATGCCGCTGCCCATCACGCTGATGGGACGGCCCTCGTAGGTGCCGGTAAAGCCCAGCATCCCGCGCACGCCAGTCACCTGCCGGACATCCTGCAAAAAGGTGTCGGCAATAAATTTGGCACGCAGGGGGTCACCCGGCATAAGGACTGTCTTGGCGAAATCGCCCATTTCTGCGCTGATGTGAGGGGTAGACATAGATGATCTCTCCTTTTTATTCATGATACAGCAGAGGGGCTTTCCCCTGTGGAAAAGCCCTTGCTGCTATTTACCGATATTTGCTGCGGTTGAACACGTTCTGCGGTGCGATGTAAGAGCCGTTGCGCCGGATCTCGAAGTGGCAGTGGTTGCCGCTGGAACGTCCGGTGCTGCCC
>OLJB01001751.1_pt1 | contig 9984 bp, 7 predicted proteins | sample 1601391 | NCBI WGS metagenome assembly OLJB01 (sample SAMN01915215, study PRJEB22387) | human gut metagenome | isolation source: stool | host: Homo sapiens | place: USA | reverse complement strand
GTCCCGGGCACTTGCGTCTCATGCGCAGCCATTTTGCAATGTCCAGCATATCACCTAAATTCATCTCGTTTATTATCAAGGATATACGTTTTAGCAACTTGCCGGACCAGGCATATTTCGCCACCAAACGGCCATCCGGCCCCATATCCTCACAAGTCCAGCAGATGCCTTTCCCCAGAATATCTGATTATCAAGCATTTCTGAAAGCGCACTTTGTTGGACATGAGGTACGCATCAACGCCTGAAGTCTGGCTCGCTTGAAATCAACAGGACTTTCCCTATTGTGTCCGTAATTTTACAGTAACACAGTATGCGTATCCCCACTGAAAATCTACTGACACGGAAAGACCAGGCCCTCCCACCGCTGTGCGGCGGGTCCCTCCATCTAGAGCCGAGGGCGGCCAGTCTTTTCTTACCTCCGGTATCTTTCGCGCTGTTACAAGTATCTGTGAATTGCACTCGTTTTTCAATCCATTGTAGACCAGTGCGCTACAAAACGACCTGCGATTTTCACTGGATGCCTGAACTTGCTGTCATCCCAAGTCTTTCCAGGGACGCAGGTCTCCGTCTGAGGTCATCAGTGCTGTATCTCCCATGTAGATGACAGTCCGCCGGGAGGGTGCTGCGCCTGACAGTCCTGCCCAGTAGTTCAGCCCCTTGAAGAAATCTGTGGAGAATGTGGCTCCGGATTTTATTTCGTAGGCGTGCTGGGTGCCTTCTTCTGAAACTATCAGGTCAATCTCATGTCCCGTGCTGTCGCGCCAGAATGAGAGTGCCGGCTCGTTTCCTCTGTTAAGGCTGCGTTTCATAAACTCGTTTATGACCATGTTCTCGAACAGGTTGCCTCTGAGATAGTGCGTTGACAGTTGGGCCTGGCTTCTGATGTCCAGCAGTGAGCAGGCAAGCCCCGTGTCATGGAAATAGAGCTTTGAGGATTTGACGAGCCGTTTTGAGAAATTATTGTAGTCCGGGCGCAGAAAGTAGATGATGTAGCTTTCTTCCAGAATGGACAGCCATGCGTCTACTGTCGGGGCAGAGATACCGCACTCGACGGCAAGAGAGGCTTTGTTGAGCAACTGTCCTGTCCGGCCGGCGCACAGACGGACCAGCTTTTTAAAGCGCGACAGGTCTTCAATTGCTTTCATTTCCCTTACATCCTTTTCGATATAGGACTTGATGTAGCTCGGGTAGTAATCTGTCGGAGCTATTTCCCTGTCGTAGATGGCTGGATATGAGCCGTAAAATATTTCTGCACCGTAACTTTCCGGAAGTATGCCGGCCTGCTGCATCTCTTCGTGGGAGAATGGCAGCAGAGTCAGAAGGCCGGTCCTTCCTGCCAGAGACTGGTCTATTGCTTTCATCAGCTCGAAGTTCTGCGAACCTGTCAGGATGTACATTCCCATTTTACCGGTTCTGTCGGCGTGTGTCTGGAGATAGGAAAGCAGTGACGGAACTTTCTGGACTTCGTCAATTATGGTCTGTGACGGGTAGGTGGCGATAAACCCTCTGGGGTCATTGGCTGCAAACTCCCTGTTGTCAAGATCTTCGAGGGAGACCTGGCGATAATCTGGGAATGCGGCTGCGGCTAAGGTCGATTTGCCTGACTGCCGTGGCCCGGTAAGTGTGACAAAAGGAAATTTCGTCGCAAGGGATTGAAGTTTAGCCTGAAGAGTCCTGCTGATTTTCATTTTTGTAACCTTTTCTGCAAATATAAAATATAATTTTATTTTTACAAAAATATCGAACAAAAATAAACTAAAAGGAGCAAAAGGCCCGGATGGAGAATGACTCTCCGCCAGCTTTCTGTGGCAGTGGCTCCCGACAGGTCGGTGTAGGACTTGCGGTGCGGATTGCCCATCAGCTCGTAAGAAAGAGTGAGGGAGAACCTCCAGATGTCCACGCCTACGGATGGCCTTAGGTAGCCTCCGAAGCCTTTGCCGCCGTTGGACCAGTCCAGTTCTATGTTCGCTCTGTATCCGCGGTTGAAATACAGGTTCTTGTTGCTGTTCTTACTGTCCGTGTTTTCTTCGGCTGAGACGGATGTCTGTGCCATGAGGCAGATTGCCGCTACGATGAAGGTTTTGAGAATCTTTTTCATTTTCTATTACACTTCTGTTTGTGAATTCATGCTGCAAAAGTAGGTGCCGGCGGCGTTTCGGGAAAGGTTAATATGTAGCGGTTTTTGGCCGATTTTTCTTTCAGTTGCAATGTTTTTCCCATCTTTGTGTCGGATGGCGGTCGGAAACGGCTGCAAGTAAAATTATATGAGACAGATTGTTATAAGACAGGCATCGGAGGATGATGCACAGTTGATAGCCTCGGCTGTGGTGATGGCCATAGGCGGAGAGGAGTCCGTGCGGAAGTATTGCGGGGATGATTATATGATCGTTTTAGAGGAACTGGCGAGGATGGAGACTTCGCAGTACAGCTGGCGCAATGCGCTTGTGGCTGAGGTGGATGGTGCTCTGGCGGGAGCTGTTATAGGCTACGACGGGGCCAGGCTGCAGGAGCTGCGCAGCCACACTTTTGACGTAATCCGTATGCACATCGGGACAGCACTCCCCTTTATCGAGGATGAGACCGGTCCCGGGGAATTCTATCTCGATTCCATCGCTGTTCTGCCGGCCTTCCGGGGATGCGGTGTCGGAGGCAGGCTGCTTGCCGCAATGCGTGACCGGGCTTTGGCGGAAGGCCATGAGCGCATCGGCCTGTTGGTGGATTTCGGGAATCCGGACGCGGAACGGCTGTATCTCTCACTTGGATTCACACGCATGGAGCAAAGGAAATTCCTCGGGCACGACATGTGGCATCTGCAGTACTGCCGGAAATGAAATTACCCCGCACTCGGACCGCCTCCGAGCAGTGCCTTTTGAGCGTGGCTTGAGGACAGAGCCGGTCATGAATGTAAAATGTTCGGTACCGGTTAATTACGGGCTGTAGTCATGCGGTGGTCAAATGGTTCATGTCAATGCTATAGGGGTGATAGATGAAGCAGATCCGACATCAAAAGAGCAAATGATACAAGATGTAAATTTACGGATAATCAATTTTGTGAAATGCACCCCGTTTTTCAGTTGCTTATGAATCAGTGTGTTGCAAAAGGTCCTGCAATTCTCGCAGCGTCAGAAGTACCTGAGAAATGCAAGTCGTTTTGTAAGTGCGGTATATTCAGGTAGTTAGAAAACGGGCTGCAATTTTCGCTGAGAAAATGGAAATGGCGGTGCGCTGGGGTGAAAGTACTGCTTGATTTATAGATAGTTGCAAAAAGCGGTGCACATTTGGCCGGTTTTAAAATGCTCAGATGTGCAGTGGAAGATTCTAAATTATTGATATATAGGATGGTAAGTAAAAGGGCTGCACCCGCGGCTCGGAAATTAGCGCGAATCTTGGGGAGCACGGGGGTGTTGCTTGGCTGTCAGTTAAATCAGTTGAACTCCGGGATGGGGGATGGAGTCCGGGCTGATTCGAGCAGGGTGCTGAGGCGGGAGACGATGTCTGGATGATCTGCTGCGACGTCGTGCTGCTCTGCGGGGTCTTCGGCGAGGTTGTAGAGCTGCATGGCGCCTCCGTTGCGGTAGTCGTAGATGACGCCTTTCCAGTCACCCTGGAGGATGGCGCGGCGGCCTCCTGCTTCATGGAATTCCCAGTAGAGGTATTCGTGCTCGGGCTGTTCTCCCTGGCCTGTGGCTGCAGGTAGAAACGATATACCGTCAGTGATATAGGTACACGGTACAGGACAGTTGGTGTCGTCGGATGTGTGTCCCGGAGCTGGTGCGGCAGTGCCCTCCTGTCCGGGTCCCTGTGCCTCAGGCAGTTCTACGCCAGTGATGTCGGCCAGAGTAGGGAGGAAGTCCCAGAACGCGCTGACGTGGTCGGTGGTCCTGCCGCCTTCTATGTGTCCGGGCCAGGTCATGATGAATGGTACGCGGATGCCGCCCTCATAGAGGTCTCGCTTGATGCCGCGCAGGCCGCCGTTGCTGTTGAAGTAGGCCGGGTCGGCTCCACCCTCGATGTGCGGGCCGTTGTCGGAGGTGAATATCACGATGGTGTTGTCGCTGATTCCGAGGCTGTCAAGCAGGGCCCGGAGCTCTCCGACCTGCCTGTCCAGGACATTGACCATGGCGGCGAAGGCTGCGTGGCAATGCTCCTGCGACCCGTATGCTGCCTGCCTGTAGCCCGGCCCTCCGTCGCAGCCCTTGTAGGATTTCTCCGCCTCGAACTTACCGAGGAACGGCTCTATCTCCTCTTCCGGCAGCCTCAGCTCGGCATGGGGAATCACTGAGGTGTACATCATGAAGAAGGTGCTGTCGCTGTTCTCTCGGATGAAGTCGAGGGCCTGGCTGTGTATTAGGTAGGGAGAATATTCGGTTTCGGCTGTGCCCTCATTGCCCTTGAGCATGACCTTCTCTGTGTTGTGCCACAGGTGATAGGGGAAATAGTGGTGGGCCAGCCGCTGGCAGTTGTAGCCGTAGAACTCGTCCACTCCCTGGTTTTCAGGTGCGCCCTCAGTCGCGGGTGCGCCGAGTCCCCATTTCCCGAAAACTCCGGTGACGTAGCCCTGGGACTTCATCAGGCGGAATACATTATAGGTGTCTCCGGGGATTGGGTACTGGCCTTCTGTCGGCAGCTCCTTGTTGCCCCGGATGGGGGTGTGTCCGGTGTGCAGGCCGGTGATGAGGGATGACCGCGAGGGGGCGCTCACCGATGTGCCGGCATAGTGACGGGTGAATATGACCCCGTCAGCGGCCAGCGAGTCGATGTTCGGGGTCTGGAACCGTTCCTGTCCGTAGCAGCTCAGGTCTCCGTAGCCGAGGTCGTCGGCAATGATGAATATCACGTTGGGTTTTTCCTGCTGCTGTCCGGAGTCCGTGCAGGCAGCCAGTGGCAGCATACCGACACCTATGATCAGATATTTCTTCATAATTTGCAAACATACGCATAAACCTGGAGTAAAGCAAGTTCTATTTGCATCACTCCCTCAGAATGCCTCGGCGAACTGGACCACCAGCCCGGACGTGCCCTTGCCGAATCCGTAGTCAATGCGGATGTTCATCCTGTGCTTGAATTCGAAGCGCAGGCCCAGGCCGTAGTTGGGGAGGATGGCCGAGGTGCTGAATGCGGAGAAGGAGGGGAATACCGTTCCGGCTCCGGCCCAGGCCGCGAAGCCCAGCCTCCACCAGATGTGCTGCCGCAACTCGACCTGTGCCGGATACACTCGCTGGGAGCGTCGCTGTACGGCAATCCTGTGCTGAGGGCGGATGGTATAGAACGTGTCTTCGGACAGTATTTCGACCTGCTTCTGGACCTGGTGAGCTCTCCCTACATAGATGTCAGGTCCAAGATTCAGGCTGCCAGGCATCTGTCGCTGTCGATGTTCTATGGATATACCTGCCGCAAATACGAGGTGGAGGATATCCGGAAACATACGAGGCAGGAAGAGACTGTCTCGAGATTCCTGGATCTGCTATATGCACATCACAAGAGGGAGAGAAGTGTGGCTTTCTATGCGGGAGAGCTGTGCATGACGCCCAAGTACCTGTCCCGGATAGTTAGGGAGGTTACCGGACGTTCCGCTCTGGAAAGCATTGAGGACTACGTGGTGACGGAGGCGAAGGCCATGCTGAACTCCACGTCGATGACGGTGCAGCAGATCAGCGACGGGCTCAACTTCCCTTCCCAGTCAGTCTTCGGCAAGTATTTCAAGCGGGTAACGGGGATGTCTCCCAAGGAGTACAGGGACCGCAGCTATGTCTAGTCCTGAATAACCGTTACAGTTATTTTAGACAAAAATACGCAAACTCGCCCGATTTTGGATGGATTTAGGAAGAATAATGTAAACTATTGGGCTTTCAGGGAGATACGCAGCATTATTCCGCATTCGTAAATGTGTGCCTTGAAGCCGTTTTTTGAATAGTTAAGCAGAAAAATTGCTACCTATCCGTTGCCCATTCCAGTTGTATGGAGTTGTTTGGAAATCCTTTCTGCTCCGACCGTAAAGAACGCAGTTCCATCATTTTGGCTTAGCGAAGGTACTTATTTTTTTTGAGATATGAAAAATATAGGTTCCGTAAGTCAATGGTGATAGCTTTGTCGATGTCTGACGATATTTGACATGCCGATGATTAACTCTGTCTCCGTTAATTTTGCAAACAATGGAACAGATTATGAATCAGACAGATGTAAAGGTTTCGTTCTACCTTAAAAAGAGCGAGGCGGATGCCAGGGGAAACTGTCCCGTAATGGCACGGCTTATTGTCGGCAAGCACTCTGAAACAACATTCAGTGTCAAGCTTCGTGTGCCACAGTCATTGTGGTCATCCGGACGGGCATGTGGGAAAAGTGTTGCGGCAAGAGACATAAACAACAGACTGGATGAAATACGTGCTGCCGCGCTCGGCATCTATGCGGAACAATCTGCAATCCGTGAGGATGTAACAGCAGAGGATGTAAAGCATCAACTTTTGGGTATGGCTTCGGAACAGGAAACCCTATTAAGCTATTTCAGACTTTTCATTAGAAATTTCGAGAAACGTGTTGGGATTAATCGTACGGAAAAGACATTGAGGGCTTACCGCAATTCCTACAATCATCTGGTACGTTTTTTACAGATGCAATATAAGCTGTCAGATATCCCTTTTGCCGCATTGGACCGTTCCTTCATTGAAAAATATGACTTGTATCTACGTACGGAATGTTGTCTGGCTTCAGGCACAATAGTCAATCTTACTGTCCAACTGAAAACAATTGTCGGAGAAGCTATTGCTGATGACGGTATAATAACAGTATTCCCGTTTGTCGGATATGAACCGGTACATCCGAAACCGGAACAGAAATATCTCACCTCCGAAGAATTGAATAGGATTATGACAACACCTCTCCATGATCAGATTCTTTATCATGTGAGAGATATGTTCCTGTTTTCCTGTTATACGGGTATTCCCTATAGCGACATGTGTCTGCTGACAAATGAAAACCTTTCTCTCGCGGAAGATGGTACCTGGTGGATCAGGAGTTCTCGCAAGAAAACCGGTGTAGATTTTGAAATACCGCTTATGGAACTGCCGTTCCATATTATTGAAAAATACCGCGATATGGCTCCTGAAGGAAAGCTTCTCCCCATGTATTCCAACAGTTCATTGAATCGTTATCTGAAACGCATCGCCGAAATTTGCGGTATAGGACGTAAGCTGGTCTTCCATGCAGCACGACACAATTTCGGAACCCATATAACCCTTTCATTGGGTGTTCCAATCGAGACAGTCGGCAAAATGATGGGGCACATGCGTATTGAGACCACGCAGCTTTATGCCAAAGTGACTGACAGGAAAGTGGACGAGGACATGAAACGGCTGAAAGCAGCCGGAATGGACCGAACTTTTGGCTTGTACGAAGAAGAGGTTATTGTCAGGAAACGGAGAAGGAAATTCGGATACCAATTGTCCGACAACAAAGAAACGACCTTGTAAAGAGGCCGTTTCTTTAGCTTCGTTTTATACCCATCGCTGTTCTTCCCTGCATCTTTTATATGCGTCGTCAAGAACTTTCTTTATGTCCGATTCTTTGTAAAGGGCTTTCCCTTGTATAAGGTAGTAAGGTATCACGCCGAGGGTTCGGTATTCCTGCAAGGTACGCCGGCTTACTTTCAACAGTTTTGAAAGTTCCTCGTCCGTGAGGAAATAATCACCGTGGAATGCGGGTCTCGGAGCTGTCCTTATTGCGTCTATCATACGCTCCATGTTTTCCAGCCCTTTGAAAATAGTATCAATCCGCTGGTCTTTTCTGTTTATAAGATCGTTGGACATGGGAACCAGTTCCAAAGTATAACTTTCATTGCCGACCTCGAACCGGGGCAGCGACTGAACGAAAGTGAGTGCATCGGACAATACTGACAACGCCTCGGCATACCGTTTGTCTTCATATACTGCCGCCATCATGATGTGCATGTTCAGCAGCAGCGGCTGACGTCTGCCGGCATAGCCGGTTGCGGCACGCTGCATATAGCCGCCGTCGCCGCTGGCTTCCCGTTCCAGATTAACGAGAGAGACCACCAGCTTGTTGGGGCATTGCTCGCCGGCAGAGCCTATCAGCCCGACCTCGGCCACCCCTTCGGGCTGCCGGTGTGAGCGGGCCAGATATTCATCCAGCCGTGCAGCGTAAGTTGTCAGTATCTTGCGTATCATAAATGCCTACAATTTACTATTTTATATCCAATCAGCCAAACTTTTGGGCTGCCTTTTTATGGATTCTGCACCAATAGAGGTAATGAATTGCCGGGTTCAAATGTGTATCGCCAACTTTCAGCGTTCAATGCGGCGTTCATGGCGTTAGCGGCATTCTGCCAGTTACCGTCCGTCACCTGCTCGGTTCCGCCGATGGTGCCCGCCTGATTATAGCCTATGCCTTGTTCCTGACCGTTGTCTCCCCAGTAGCAGGCGGTGATGACAGGGGCACCGAGTGATGTATAGTTTCGACCCGTTACGCCGCCTGTGGCTCCATCTGGACCGCTGACAGTCCCTGTAGCATGGTAGCAGGCGGTCAGGGTGCCCGAACTATTGTCTCCCGTTATGCCGCCTACATAACAAGAGCCGGTTCCAGTGCCTGTACCGGTCACGTTGCCCGTGGCATAGCAGGCGGTGAGAATGCTGCCGGTTCCGTTAAATCCCACCACGCCGCCAGCGAAGGTGTTGATTGTGGAGGCTCTTTCAAAGGTCACGTTTCCTGTGGCATAGCAGGCTGTCAGGGTGGCACTATTATCCGTTTTACCTGCCACGCCGCCGACTTCGCCCGTTCCCTTCACTGTGGCCGAGGAGCCGCATAGGGTGATGGAACCGCCAAATTGCTGGCCCACCACGCCGCCTGCGGTATGGCGACTGCTGACACTGCCCGACACCGAGCAGTTTTCAATGTTACCATCGCTATTACCCGCTACGCCGCCAACACAGCCATACTGGTTATCGCTTTCTATCTGTACGTCCTTCAGCACCACATTCTTCACCGTGCCGCCGGAGCCGATGCGTCCGAACAGGCCCGCATATTCGTTACTTCCCGTAACGGTCAGCCCCGTGATGGTATAGTTGCCACCGTCGAAGGTGCCGGTGTATCGGTTATAGTAGTCTCCTATCGGCGTCCAGTTGATGTCCGAAAGGTCGATGTCGTTGTCGAGGGTGATGTTGATGTCGGTATCTCCGTTGTTCACCAGCTCGGCGATGTTCTTCAGGCCCTCGGCGGAGGTCACAGTGTAGTTGCCCTGTCCGTCGTCGGTATATCCCTTGTCCTTATCCAGCGTGATGTTGTAGAACTTGCCTGCCTCGGGGGTGATGGCAGCAGAGAGGTCGCGTTCCTTGTTGTCGTTGTTCGCCATCAGCTTGGTTATCGTGTAGCCGGGCACCACGTTCGCCTCCCAGCAGGTGATGGCGTTGCCGTTTTCGGTGTATTCGCACTTCTTCATCTCTATCCAGCCCTCTTGCGAGCCTTGCACTACCGTGCCCTTTTCATAAGTACACTGTGTGTAGGTATAGAGCTGGAGGCTCTGCACTTCGCCGAGCGCATCGCCGGTGGGCGTGACGCGCACCTTTGCCAACGAGTGGGTGAAGGTCAGCGTGACCGGGGTCAGGTAGTCGCCCGTTCCCGTGCCGTGCAGCAGGTAGGCAAGGCCGTTGGTGTCTTGGTTGCGGAGGTCGAGGGTGCCGTCCGTGGCGGGATACCAGGCGGTGACGGGCTGGTTGGGCGCCGTGCTTGTCCAGTAGAGCTGTCGGTCGGCGAGCAAGGTATGGTCGGTATTTAGGGTGTAGGTGGTAGTTTTGTCGCCCAGCTGCACGCCAATCATCTCCGAGCCGTCCCACTCCCACACGCTGCCCGTGCCGTCCGCAATCTCGCTGACGCGCGTCTGCGGTGCGCCCCAGGGCTGCGCCTCGCCGCCCTCCACGCCGAGGGTGATGCGGGCTATCTCAAGGGGGTATTGTCCTTCGGGCAGACGGTCGCCGT
>OLJB01001746.1_pt1 | contig 10010 bp, 6 predicted proteins | sample 1601391 | NCBI WGS metagenome assembly OLJB01 (sample SAMN01915215, study PRJEB22387) | human gut metagenome | isolation source: stool | host: Homo sapiens | place: USA | reverse complement strand
CACGCCGCAGCCAAAGCAGTAAAAGCTCTGGGTGTCCGGGTAGACGTAGAACGAGGGGGTCTTTTCACTGTGGAAGGGGCACAGGCCGCCATACAGCCGCCCCTTCCGCTTGAGCTGGACATAGTTGCCCACCACATCCACGATATCGGTGCGGCGGGTCAGTTCCTCAATATATTCGTGTGGGATCATTTTGGTATTCCGATGCTCCTTTTATAACACATGCCACTTGCGGGGCACAAAGACATCCTCAAAGGTACGGATGGCAAATTCATCGCTCATGCCGCTGATATAGTCCGTCACTGCGCGGTCGCGTCCTTCCTGATAGGCCAGCTGCAGGTAGAAGTTGGACATCTGTTCGATGTGGGTCAGGTAATACTCGTACAGCTCGGTGAGCACCTTTTCCACCTTCTGTTCTTCCTTTTTGGCGCTGCGATCCACATAGACGGTGCGGTACATGAAATCCTTGAGGGCCAGGAAGGCTTCGTTCTCCTCTGCGCCCACCTGCACATCCCCCTCGCTGCTGCGCAGGATGCTGTTGATCATGGTGGTGATGCGCTGCGACTTCGTCTCACCCAGCACAGCGGTGCATTCTCTGGGCAGGGTGGCCGGGTCCAGCACACCGGCACGCACAGCATCCTCGATATCGTGGTTCACAAAGGCGATCTGATCCGCCATGCGGACGATGCGTCCCTCCGGGGTGGCCGCCCAGGTGCCCTTGGTATGGGTCACGATGCCGTTGCGCACCTCCCAGGTCAGGTTCAGGCCCCTGCCGTGCTTTTCCAGCTTGTCCACCACCCGCAGGCTCTGCATATAATGCCGGAATCCCTCCGGGCAGAGCTTGTCCAATGCGCTCTCCCCTGCGTGGCCAAAGGGCGTGTGCCCCAGGTCATGGGCCAGGCTGATGGCCTCGGTCAGATCCTCGTTGAGGCGCAGGGCGCGGGCAATGGTGCGGGCGATCTGCGCCACCTCCAGCGTGTGGGTGAGCCGGGTGCGGTAGAGGTCGCCCTCCGGCGAGAGGAACACCTGCGTTTTCTGCTTGAGCCGCCGGAACGCCTTGCAGTGGATGATCCGGTCACGGTCCCGCTGGAACACCGGACGGATAGGGTCCTGCTCTTCGGGCCTCACCCTGCCCCGGCTGGCATCGCTGAATGTTGCCCAGGGGGCCAAGGTCAGCCGCTCGATTTCTTCGGTGCGCTGTCGTACATCCATCAGGAACCCTCACTTTCTATTTCTCCCCCTCCTCTCGCACGGCGCAGCCGATCCCCATGCCGCGTCTGCGGCAAGTATAGCACACCCGCCCTGTCGAAGGGGGAATTTTTTTGTCTTGGAACGAATAAAATTTCTCGATCTTGCTGCCGCTCCCCAGCCTTCCCCGCAGGGAAGCCAGTGTCATAACTGCCGGCAGGCAATTTTCAGGTCAGAACGGAGCGTAGAACGGCTGTGACACACTTACCTGTGCACCGCCCCGGGTCAGCTCCCGGAGCTGTTCCAGCAAGGGTGGCTCCGTACCCTCAGGCATCTGCCAGCGCAGTGTGACACGGTCGGTGAACTGGGGGTCTGCAAGCTTTGCCCCCGCCGCCTGGATGAGCAGCGCCGCCCGCTCATAGAGCGAGTAATCCACCGTCACTTCCAGCTCCACCACACTGCGTACCGTGACCACCTCGGCGGCTTCCAGCGCGCGGGCGGTGGCGGTGGTATAGGCCCGCACCAGGCCGCCGGTGCCCAGCAGCACGCCGCCAAAGTACCGGGTAACGACCACGATGAGGTCAGTCAATCCGCTGTGCTGCAGCACTTCCAGCGCCGGGGTTCCCGCCGTCTTGGCCGGTTCACCGTCATCGGAGTAGCGCTCCCGGTTGCCCTCCCGCAGGCGGTAGGCGTACACATTGTGCCGGGCCGTGCGGTTGGCTGCCCGCACCTGCTCCAAAAAAGCCACCGCCTTTTCCTCGCTGTCCGCAAAGGAGAGCTGCGCAATAAAGCGGCTCTTCTTTTCCTCATATTCGCCGGTGGCCGTGCCCCGGATGGTGCGGTAATCCTCCACGCTGGTTCCTCCTGCCCATTGATTTGATTTAATAAGTATAGCATAAATCCCGGCAAAGAAAAAGCCTGCTTGCTGGCACTGCGTACCGTAAAACTCCCGTTTCAATCTTCACGAGTGATTTTTCTTGGAAGAAGCCCCGCCGAAGAACATCTGCCCGGCATTATACAAGCGAAAGAATGTATGAAAAAGAAGAAACACATCTCAGAAGAGCAGCATTATCTCTGTGAAATCGGTCTGGAAAAGATGCCATATGGATCTTCCTGGCGCTACAAATCTTATACAGAGGAAAGCCTCACGCACATCAAGATTACGGCCTATTATAATGTGGACGAGGCGTTTCTTCAAACTCCCACTGCAGCATGGGGAAACCTATGGGATTGCCGTGCCGCGCTTCGCAAGTTGGTATCCTCCGTCTATCTGGAAAGCGATTTGAACCTTCCATTCGGAAAAAACGGAAAATTCTTATTCCAACTTGGGCATACTCCTGTTGTGTCCGACATGAAGAAAATCGTTCAGAAAACTGCCGCATTGTCTTTCCCCAAATGGGCGTTAGCCGTATGGGATATGGATACTGCAACAATATATATGGTCAAATGCGACAGAAGTCATTGATTTTCTTTGTTTATCTGTGATACCATTCGTTACGAGACCAACGGCGTTGCTCTCTTCGCTTATGGTTGAGACTCCGGCACTCAAAGAAACTTTCCAAAAAACACAACGAGGTGACCATTTTTGAAACGTCGAACTTTTCTTGTCTGCACCGCTGCACTTTTTTGCGGTGCGCTTTTGGCAGGAGGCTGCACTCAAAAAACTTCTCAGCCCGTCCTTCAGCAAATTGAATACTCCAATTTGGCAGATTCGGATACACAAGCTCTTCTTTCCAAGCTTTTGCAGGATGCCGGCGTATCCGACCTACGGATACAGACCTTCTTTGATCATGTGCAAAAGTTCAACAATGCTGTGGACCCGGCATGGCTCACCACAGGGTTTGAAAATGCCAAGCCTTCGGATCTGAAATACGATCCTTACTCCATGCAGGACGCATGGACGGAAAAATATGACACCTTCCCCGGCTGGAACTGTCGGATCACTGCCTGTGGGCTGTTCGGTGATTTTATCATTGTCACAGGCAAGGCAGACCTTGACTCAGCCGAGGACACCCTGTTTATGGACTATGAAACACTGGATTCTGACCCAGAATCCCTTTGCGGCGATGAACGGCAAAAATTTGATGCGCTGTTCGCTCCGGTTAAAACCACCAATACGACCGATATTCCTACCCATTTGAAAACGATTCAGCAGGAATGGAAGAAACGCGGTCTCTCCTTCGTGGACGATGATAAGATTCGTCTCGTCTCCGTGGTCCTGCACGATCAGTTCTCTGAAACGGACAATTCTCTAATGATCGGTCATGTCGGCGTTATGCTTCCCACATCGGATGCAGTATATTTCGTTGAAAAGGTCGCTTTTCAGGAGCCGTATTGCTTGTTGAAGTTCAAAAATCGAACCGAGTTGAGCGATTATCTGATGCTGAAATACGACAACTCGTGGGGACAGGATACTGCCCACACCTTTATTATGGAAAATTCAGACCTGATGGACGGCTGGCGCATTCTTGACGAGCAGAAAGACGCAAGCTAAAAGCATCGCATTCGTTGGGAGCCGTTTAGTCTGACAGATCATTCGCCCTCTGATACCAAAAAGACGCTGCAACCTCTTACCCAGAGGCGGTAGCGTCCTTTTTTATATCGGAATGTTTGGTTCGCAGGGGGAACTCCGGGCTTATGACAGCGTGTTGATGAACTCCACAAAGGAAGACATATTTGCATTGAGCCAACCGATTGTATGAGGCTCTTCATAGGAGCATTACATTATCCAGTATGAGGCTAGAAGAACTGACACTGCTCCCTAAAGTAAAAAATGGTAGATACCATTTTTTCAATAAGCATACAGCCGCTCCATGCAAAGTTCCTGCTCTGCCATGATGGAATCATCCGTGGGGTCGTAGACTTGTTGGCTGTGGATCGCATTTTTTATCGGCATGGTTCTACTCTTCTTATTTATAAGGAATCTTTCTCATTTTTCAGTAGATTCTTCCAGATTCTTTCGGTACTGTGCCGGACTGACACCATACTCTTTCTTGAATACCCGGCTAAAATAGAGTGGGTTATCATACCCTACGATCTCTGCAATTTCTCCAATATTGTATTCGGTGTTCTCCAATAAGCTTTGTGCATTTACCATCCGAAGGGACAGGATGTATTGTGCAGGGCTTATTTTCATGTACTGCTTAAAATTACGGATAAACCAGTTCGTACTGATATGCAGCGATTCTGCGTAATCGTCCACACTGACCTTTGTATTATAATTCTCGTTAAAGTAGGCAACGGCGGCTTCGATTTCTTCGGGGATGCTTGTAGTTGTTTTCTCGCTTTCCTGCTGTTGCCTGCTTACTAAAAGCAGAATGATGTTGAAGAGAGCAGCAATATAGTCTTCATAGCCATATTCACATTGTTGCAGTTCCCGGATGATCTTTCGGAACAGCATTTTGTAATCCGGCAGCGTGCCGCTGTAAAAAACGTGCTTGTCCAATGGTATTCCGTGATAGTTCAGGATGTTTTTGACATCATATCCTGTAAAGTGAATCCAGAACACCTCTGGATGATCTTCTACATAGTAGACATACTTCTGGATTTCTTTCGGCTGATAAAGCACCATGTGTCCAGAAGTCACCACTTCCTCAACACCATCGAACCAGAAGTGTGCTTTACCAGACGCCACATAGAGGATTTGATAGTCTCTGCGACCCTTTGCCCAAAAAGTAGGCAGCTTAGGGCGTTTTTTCAAGCGATAAGTGCCGCAGCTGCCTACGACCAGCGGCTTTGAGTAGTCTTTGAAATCCAAACGGGAGTTGTTCAAATATCCTGAGTTGAAATACATCCCTGCGTCCTCCTCATCTTCAGAGATTTTACAGTGATTTGGGAAATGTTCTATCAAAAAATTACAAACTCTTTGATTTTGTGCATATTTTGTTCCATCTTGTCTATATCTTTTCGTTCCATTAGATTCTATAATATTTTCAGACGAAACGCAAGAGATTTGGGCAACTTGCGTAATGAGAATTCCAGTCTGAAGTGCGCAGCAGATTGGTCGCGCCCACACAAAACAAGCAAGATGGGAGAAAGCACAATGACTGAGAAACGTTATCTAAAGTGGTATAATAAAGTCGGCTATGGTTCAGGCGATATTGCAGGCAACGTGGTGTATGCATTCCTGTCCTCCTTCGTCATGATCTATCTGACCAACACCGTTGGCCTGAACCCCGGTATTGTCGGCACTCTGATTGCAGTTTCCAAACTGCTGGACGGTGTGACGGACATTTTCTTTGGTTCTTTGATTGACAAAACGCATTCTAAGATGGGCAAAGCCCGTCCTTGGATGCTGTACGGCTACATTGGCTGTGCCATTACGCTGGTGGCAATTTTCGCCATCCCGACCAATCTGGGACAGTTTGCACAGTACGCATGGTTCCTGATCGCATATACTCTGCTGAACGCTGTATTCTACACTGCCAACAACATTGCTTACTCTGCACTGACTGCTCTCGTCACGAAGAACAGTGCCGAACAGGTCGAGATGGGTTCTTGGCGTTTCATGTTCGCCTTTGCCACCAGCCTGCTCATCCAGTCCATCACGCTGGGTGCTGTTACGGCATTGGGCGGTGGTGCTGCCGGTTGGCGCACTGTTGCAATCATCTACGCCATCATCGGTCTGCTTGTCAACACCCTCTCCGTTTTCTCCGTGAAGGAACTGCCGGAAGGCGAATTGGTGGATACCACCGACAAAAAGGAAATCGAGCAGGACGAAAAGTACAATCTGGTTCAGGCTGCAAAGCTGCTTGCTGGTAACAAATATTATATGATGATTTGCGTCACCTACATTTTGCAGCAGATCTACGGTGCCATGATCAGCATGGGCACCTACTATGCAACCTACATCCTTGGCAACCAGAATCTGTTCGGTGTATTCTCTTGGGCAATCAACATTCCTCTGATCATCGCACTGGTGTTCACCCCGACCTTGGTTGCAAAGTGGAATGGAATGTATAAGCTGAATGTAATGAGCTATACTCTGGCAACGATTTCTCGTGCACTGGTTGCTGTAGCTGGTTACATGGGCAGCGGCAATGTGACCTTGATGCTGCTCTTTACTGCAATCGCAGCTCTTGGTCAGGGTCCTTGGCAGGGCGATATGAACGCTGCGATTGCTGCTTGCTCTGAATATACTTGGCTGACGAAGCATAAGCGCGTGGATGGCACGATGTACTCCTGCACTTCTCTCGGTGTGAAGCTGGGCGGCGGTCTGGGTACTGCCATCACCGGCTGGCTGCTGGCAGCAAGCCATTTTGACAGCGCTCTGACCGTTCAGCCGGATTCCTGCATCAATATGCTGAAGATCATGTATCTGGTGATTCCGTTTGCTCTGGATGCCATCATCACCTTCATTCTCTCTCGTATGAAGGTCGAAGAAGCAAATGAAAAACTGCGTGCAGCAGTCTGATAACAAGCCATTATCATTTCTCCTTCATCTGCTGTTCCCCGGAGGAATCCAGCGATTCCTCCGGGGAGGCTGGAGAAATATTATAAAATTATAAAAGGTAAATGAGGAAATACTATGGCTGCATTTGATTTTGCAAAAGTAAAAGACCCCACCTTTTTCAAGGAAAACGTGCTGAATGCTCATGCAAGTTTCCGTACTTACGCTTCCCGCGAAGAATATCTGGCAGGAGAATCTTCGCTTGCGCTGAAGCTGGACGGTATCTGGAAATTCGCCTACGCAAAGAACTACACCAGTGCCATCCCTGGCTTTGAAAAGACAGATTACGATTGCAGCGGCTGGGATGACATTCATGTTCCGGCACACATCCAGATGGAGGGCTACGACATTCCCCAGTACGCGAATGTTCAGTATCCGTGGGATGGCCGTGAAGAAGTACAGCCGGGCGAGATCCCGCAGCGGTTCAATCCGGTGGCAAGCTATGTAAAATACTTCGAGCTGCCGGAATCCATGCAGGGCAAGCCCGTCCACATCGAGTTCGAGGGTGTGGAAAGCGGCATGGCTCTTTGGCTGAACGGGTCTTATGTGGGTTACACCGAGGACAGCTTCTCCGCACACGCATTCGATCTGACTCCCTATCTCCAGCCGGGCGTGAACAAACTTGCTGTGCAGGTGTTCAAGTGGACTTCCTCCAGCTGGTGCGAAGATCAGGACTTCTTCCGCTTCTCCGGCATCTTCCGCAGCGTGTGGCTGTACGCCATCCCCACCGTGCATCTGGAAGATGTATCCGTCAAAACGCTGTTTGCCGGGGATGATTTTACTCATTCCACGCTGGAAGTTGCATTGCAGGTGGAGGGTAAGGGCGCAGCCCGTCTGACCCTGCGCCGTAGTGAGCTGGAAGTGTTCTCCGAAAAAATCCCGCTGAACGGCGGCTCTGCTCTGTTCAGCCATGCGGTGGAGAACCCCCACCTGTGGAGTGCAGAGGACCCGGCTCTGTATGAACTGGAAATTGAGCTGCTGGACGATGCAGGCCATCTGGTAGAGGTGACTGGGCAGAAAGTCGGTTTCCGCAAGTTCGAGTTGAAGAACAATCGGATGCTGCTCAACGGCAAGCGCATCGTGTTCAAGGGTGCCAACCGTCATGAGTTCAGCTCCATTACGGGTCGTGCTGTGGGCGTACACACCCATGAGGAACTGCTTCGGGATATCATCACCATGAAGCAGAACAACATCAATGCCATCCGTACCAGCCATTACCAGAATCAGGATGCACTGTACGACCTGTGCGACGAGTATGGTCTGTATCTGATCGCAGAGAACAATCTGGAATCCCATGGCACATGGGACATCCATCAGGCGGGCATTCGCGGCATCGAGGGCGTTTTGCCCAATGATAAGCCGGAGTGGAAAGCTGTCTTGTTTGACCGCATGAATTCCACTTACCAGCGTGACAAAAACCATCCTGCTGTTCTGATCTGGTCTCTGGGCAACGAATCGTTTGGTGGTGAGACCCTGCTCCAGATGGCCGAGATGGTCCGCCGCTTTGATGACACCCGTCTGGTGCATTACGAAGGTGTGGTCAATGATCCCCGCTTCCTCGAAACCACCGATATCGAGAGCCATATGTACAGCACTGTGAAGGACATTAAAGAGTATCTGGCACAGGGCGATAAGCGGCCTTATATCGAGTGCGAATATTCTCATGCTATGGGCAACTCCAACGGTGCTTTGCACAAGTACACGGAACTTGCCGACCAGAAGGACTGCGGCTATCAGGGCGGCTTCATCTGGGATTACATCGACCAGTCCATCTGGAAAAAAGACCGCTACGGCAAGTGGTTCCAAGCCTACGGCGGCGACTTCGGTGAGCGTCCTACCGACTATAATTTCAGCGGAAACGGCATTGCCTACGGTGGTGATCGTGCTCCTTCTCCCAAGATGCAGGAGGTCAAGTTCTGCTATCAGAACATCGCCGTTTCCATCGACAACTCTGGCTTCGAAGTCTGGAATAAGAACCTGTTCACCTCTACGGATGCTTTCGACTGCGTTGCACTGCTGCATCGTGATGGAAAGCTGTATCAGCAGCAGGAACTGACCAATATTGATGTTGCTCCCGAAGAGCGTTCCAGCTTCTCGCTGCCGTTTATGGTTCCTGCACTCCCCGGTGAATATGCAGTGACCATCAGCTTCCGTTTGAAGGAGGACACCAGCTGGGCAAAGAAGGGCCATGAAGTCGCCTTTGGACAGGGTGTGATCGCTGTGGTCCGTTCCATTCCCAGCAAGAAGGTCACGCCGTTTACCGTTACGCACGGTACACACAACATCGGTGTCCGGGGTGAGAATTTCGATGTTTTGTTCTCCGATCTGAACGGCGGTCTGACTTCCTACCGCTATGCCGGCAAGGAGATGATTCAGGAGATTCCCCGTCCCAACTTCTGGCGCGCTCCCACCGACAACGACTGCGGCAACAACATGGGCGGCGTTCGCGGTCAGTGGAAGCTGGCAAGCCTGTACGCTACCGCCAAGGGCATCGGCAAGGAGATTCCGTCTGTTCATGGCGGCACCATCCTCCAGAACCCCACCTGCGAGGTGGAAGCCGACAGCGTGGTCGTGACCTATCTCTATAACCTCCAGACCAGCCCCGCAGCAGAGTGCAGCCTGCAGTACCGTGTGTTCGGTGATGGCCGCATCCAGACCACCCTGCACTATGACCCGGTGGAAGGACTTGCAGCAATGCCGGAGTTCGGCGTACTGTTCAAGATCGACGCTGACTACGACACGGTGGAGTGGTACGGAAACGGCCCTGCGGAGACCTACTGGGATCGTCAGCATGGTGCAAAGCTGGGCATTTACCAGAACAAGGTTGCAGACAACATGGCACAGTACCTTGTGCCGCAGGAGTGCGGTGCAAAGACCGCTGTGCGCTGGGCAAAGGTAGTGGACCGCAAGGGTCGCGGGCTGCTGTTTACCGCAGATGCCGCAAAGCCCATGTTCTTCTCTGCGCTGCCCTACACTCCCCATGAAATGGAGAGTGCCAAGCATCCTTACGAGCTGCCCCCGGTCCATTACACGGTCATCCGTGCCATCGGCGAGCAGATGGGCGTTGGCGGCGATGACAGCTGGGGTGCCAATGTCCACCCGGAGTATATTCCTGATGTGACCAAGCCTGTGGAGTTCACCTTTACGTTCCGTGGCATCTGACCCTCGTTATTAAGACACCTTCGCGTTGAGATAAGGACATCCCTGCATGAGATTCCTATCAAAAGCGAGGGTGTCTTTTTTGGTATCACAAAATCTCAATTCCTGACACCACTATTTATAAGTAGTGCTTCACTCTATATAAGCAGCGTTGCTATGTCAAATTAGACCAGATAAAATCTTTGGCATTGTGGTCAAAATTGTGGTCAAAACCAAA
>OLJB01001745.1_pt1 | contig 10013 bp, 7 predicted proteins | sample 1601391 | NCBI WGS metagenome assembly OLJB01 (sample SAMN01915215, study PRJEB22387) | human gut metagenome | isolation source: stool | host: Homo sapiens | place: USA | reverse complement strand
GAGAAAACAAAACAGAGAGAATACGTTTGTAACTTGCGTATCCTCTCTGTTTCGTTTTTCAGAGTATTATTCTTCTCAACTATTTTTCAGCACACATTACTCTGCAGCTCGCTCGATCAGCAGATTCTGAACTTCCTCTCTTGTAGGCATTACGCGCAGTGCACCTTTTCTTGTTGTGATCACAGAAGCTGCCGCATTTGCAAATGTCAGCATATCTTTCAGGTTTTCTTCCTTTAAGTCTTCCATTCCATGTTCACAGATATAATGTAATACACAACCGCAGAATGTATCTCCGGCTCCTGTTGTCTCAATTGTATTTTTCTGAAGGAACGGTTTTACCTCTACAATGCTTCCGTTATAGTATGCACGGCTTCCTTCTTTTCCCATAGATACAAGAATCAGCGGAATCTGATATCTTTCTCTGATCCAGTTTACACCTGCAGTATAATCCTCTTCACCTGTCAGCCACTGAATCTCATTATCAGAGATTTTAAGAATCTGGCAATGTCCGAGACCGTATAATACTTGTTCTTTTGCCTCATCCAATGAATTCCAAAGTGGAGGACGTAAGTTCGGGTCAAAAGAAATAATCGCACCGGACTCTTCCGCAATACGAATGGCTTCTTTTGTTGCTTCGCGCACTCCTTCATGTGTCATAGACAATGTTCCGAAATGGAAGATCTTTGTTTCTTTGATAAGTTCTTCACAAATCTCTTCTTTGTTCAGCATCATATCTGCTCCCGGATTACGATAAAATGAAAAATCTCTGTCTCCGTCCGGATAAGTATGTACCATAGCAAGTGTTGTATGGATTTCTTTATCTGTGCATAATCCGGATGCGTCGATCCCAACTTCTGTAATTGCATCTCTTAACTGCTCTCCGAAAAAGTCTTCACCTACTTTTCCGATAAATGCTGTCTTATGTCCTAACTTTGTCAGCATCGCAAGCACATTACACGGTGCTCCTCCTGGGTTTGCCTCAAAAAGAGGATTTCCCTGATTGCTCTTTCCGTTTTCTGTAAAATCAATCAATAATTCTCCAAGTGCTACTACATCATATTTTTTCATTTTCTTCTCCATTCTGCTGCCAAAGCGACAACATTTTTTCTATTCTCAACAGATTTCTATTTTTTCACACACCATCTGTACTGATAAGGATTCATCCATACCGAATTCATCTCCAGTTTTTCTCCTGTAAATAAATCTTCATATTCACCTTCCAGACAATTCAGCCAGGCATTCTGTCCATACTCCGAGAAATTAGCCAGACAGATCAGTTCTTCTCTCCCTGCTGTCCTTCTGATTGCAAAGACTGAAGAATTTCCTGTATCCCATGTAGAGATACCGGCAGTCTCTCCAAAGCAATTTTCCTCACGTCTGAATTCTTCCATCTGTTTCAAACCATTCCAGATCGCATACTGTACAGTACCTGGTTTTTTTCTCTTCTCTGCATTCTCCCACTGGAACGGACTTCGATGCAGATATCGACTGTCCGCAGCAGTATCCGGGTTTTTCTTATAATTGTAATCATTGACCTGACCGATCTCATCTCCGGATGAAAGCATCACAAAACCTTCCATGCTCATACATGCCGCATGCATCATCAGCACTCTCTGGATTCCCTGTTTCACCTGCTCAAGATCTCCTTCAAATCCACCTTTTTCGATTCCACACAGACTTGCCGTTGTTCCACAGCTTCTGGCATCTTTGGTCACCGGATCGTAATTATAGAGCTCTCCACGAGCAAAGCTGTACGGATATGTCCCCTCAAAGAAATGATATAAATATTCCTTGTGCTGAATCGGATCTATCTCCAGCTTCTTCTCCTGCTCTTCATCCAGTCCCCAGCCGATATCATCATGACAGCGAAGGTAATTGACAAAATAGCAGTTCTTCGGAAGACTGTGAATCACATCCATCTGATGCTTCAACATTCTTGTGTCTCTTGTAGCCAGTGCTGCCCACAGATTCACCATACTGGAAACACCATATAACATATGGCATTCCGGCTCTTGCTCTGTTCCAAAATAAACCGGAAGTTCTTTTGGCTCCATAACAACCTCGCCTTTTAAGATCACACCCGGGCAAACCATTTCAAGGATCATACGCAGCATACGGACGATACTATGAACCTGTGGAAGATTTCTGCAGTTAGTTCCCAACTCCTTCCAGATATACGGAACTGCATCAATACGAAATACTTCCACTCCCATATTAGCCAGATACAGGATATTTCCTATCATTTCATTAAATACTTTCGGATTGTGATAATTCAGATCCCACTGATAAGGATAAAATGTTGTGAGCACATGTCTGTGCATCTCTTCACACCATGTAAAGTTGCCCGGCGCAGTTTCCGGAAACACCTGCGGCATCGTCTTCTCAAACTGATCCGGAATCTCGCGTGTCTCATAGCACTGATAGCGATCCATATATTCCTGTTCGCCTCTCTTGGCTCGCATCGCCCACTCATGCGTATCTGCTGTATGATTCATAACAACATCCAGACACAGACTGATTCCGCGTTTTCTCAGCTCTTTTGTCAGCTTTTCCAACTCTTCGTTTGTTCCAATTTCAGGATCTACCTGTTTAAAATCCTCTACCGCATAGCCACCGTCATTATATGGATGCGGCATTTTCAGAAGCGGCATCAGATGAAGATAGGTTATCTTCTGCTCAGACAAATAATCCAAATGCTCTATCACACCGTTTAATCCCCCTGCAAATAGCTTCGGATACATCGTTATCCCAAGCATATTTCTGTTTCGATACCAATTCGGTTCTTTTTCTCTTTTATTATCTAACCGTCTAAGTTCAGCAGGTCTGTTCTGATAAGCCTCTTCCAATGACTGCATTAATTCTTCATAACATTGTTCATTATGATACAACTGCATATATTTTTCGTGCAGTTCGTTTTCATGTCTTTTTCTTCTTACTTCTATCATCAATACTATACTCCTATACTACATAAGGGGATTCCTTAATCAGGAATCCCCTTATCATTATCCATGCATTTTCAATCTCAATGTATATTTATCATGTAACTTCTATACCAGATCATATTTCACTACATCGATTTTAGCTGCACCATCAGCAAAGAACGAAATTCCGTTTGCTTCCTGTTCTGTAAAGATAACAGCAGACATAACCTGCTCGCCATCGTTAATAAATACTTCTGCGCTGAATCTGTCCAGAATCACACGAAGCTTTAATTCATTGGCATCTCCATTTACCAGACATCTTCTCTGATGAACCAGTGCTCGTTCGGTTCCTGAAAATTTTCTGTCAATTTTCAATACAGACTCATACGGGCGGAAGCTCAATTCTGTATGGAATTTCTCATTCTGTGCAAAACGTAATGCGAATTTCTTATATACATTTTCTTTATCTTCCGGACGTATCACAAGCTCCATATCTATCGTTCGTCCTTCGATTTTATCTAATGAGATCGTATCATTATTTATTACTACATTGTTGTACTCAACTCTGTTTTTACGCATTTCATCAAGTTCTTTAATCGGCGTTTGATAAAGTCTTCCGTTTTTCACAGACAATTCTCTCGGCAGACTCATTTGCGCAAACCATTTTGAGTCGTTACAACGATGAGCAAGCGTATCCCAGTTCTGCATCCAGCCGATCATAATTCTGCGGCCATCCGGTGCTTCCACTGTCTGCATTGCATAAAAATCAATTCCATAATCCACAGACTGATTGAACTGCTCTTTTAAGGTATATGTATCCTTGTCCATTTCTCCTATGATACATAAAGTGCCGTTTCCGGTATGATATTCCAAGCCTTCCGGTAACATATCCTGCGGACTTGTCAGGAGAACGTGTTTTCCATCCAGTTCAAAGAAATCCGGACACTCCCACATCTTTCCAAAACGTTTCTTATTTTCTGCAAGGATGCTGACAAATTCCCAGTCAAATCCATTTGCACTTCTGTAAAGAAGAATCTGTCCACTTCCGTCTGCCGGTCTGCTTCCGATCACACAATAGAAGTTTCCATCTTTTCCTTTCCAGATCTTTGGATCACGGAAATCCACTTTACTTGCACCTTCCGGAAGATCCTTTTCTGTCAAGACCGGATTCTTCTCATACTTCACATAATCTCTTCCGTCTCCGACAGCTACCGCCTGTGTCTGTATATCTCTTTTGCTTCCATCTTCTAATGTTTCATGATCTACGGCTGTATACATAAGCAATTGTCTGCCATCATCCAGCTCTATTGCGCTTCCTGAGAAACAGCCAATCTTATCGTAGTCTTTATCTGGTGCAAGAGCTGCCGGGAGATATTCCCAATGCAATAAGTCTTTACTTACCACATGCCCCCAATGCATACTGTCCCAATGTGTATCGTATGGATTATACTGATAAAATAAATGATATTCTCCCTGATAGTATGAAAATCCATTCGGATCATTCATCCAGCCTACATACGGACTCACATGAAAAGCCGGTCTGTCTTCTGCTTTTATCTGCTTTCCCTGTTCATCTTCATATTTTCTAGCCTTTTCTAACATCTCACTCATGCAAATTCTCCTGTTGTTCGTATCGTTATTTTTCTTCACTTAATGACTTCTGATACTCATCAAAGTACTTCTGTTTAATTGAAAGATAATCTGAAAGCCCATACTGTTCCATTTTCTTTAGATAGGAATCCCACTCTTTTTCAATTCCTCCATTCAGGATCCAGTCTGCTTTCTTCTGTTCTGCATATTTTTTTATATCTGTATCGTACTGAGATACTTTATTCGTATCATCAATGCTCATAAAGACATTTGGATAAACATATTTACTGTTCATATCCTGTAAATAAGTTTCATGCATATTATCCAAACGCCATTTTGCATCTTCCGGCTGTGTTACATATACATCATAATATTCATTTAAAACTGCAAGAGGTCCATTTACCGATTGTGCCTCACGCACTTCTACCGGAGACTGTGTTCCAAGATCCATATGCTTTAGCATTTCTCCACCATCTTTGTTTGTGGACAGTTCAAAAATGTTAAAGGAGTCCTTTTCTCCATAAGTTCCCCAGTTATTCTGTGGTGATTGAAGTGGTGCATACATCTGATCAATCCATGCAGCAGCAAGTGCTGTATTCCGACAACTTGATGTAAGAACACATCTTCCACGGTCAAATCCACTTGTTTCACTGTTGTTCTGTCTCGTGATATTTCTCATACCATTCGGTCCTGTCAGCGCCGGTAGCATCACATAATCTTCATTGTTATCAATATTTGCAATGTCCCATGTAAAACAAAGACCGTATCGATGGTTCTTACCTTTTGCTACATAGGTGGACCACTCTTGTGTAAATGCTTCTGGGTCAACTAAATCCTCCGTCACAAGTTTATGTAACCATTCAATTCCTTCTTTATAACCTTCCTGAACAGTTGTGTAAATAACTTTTCCTTCATCCGTTACAGCGAAATGATCTCCCGTATCTCCATAACCTTTTCCAAATCCATTGATTAAAATTGCCGGATCTTGGTCTCCGTTATTGATAATAAATGACATTGGAATCACATCACCTTCGATTGAAAATTCTTTTTCAAGTTCATCTGCATGATCACGGAATTGAATCAATACCTGTTCCAATTCATCTGTTGTTGTCGGAATCTCAAGTCCTAGATAATCCAGCCATTTTTTGTTAATATATGGAACATCTCCGATTGCCTGAATGGCTTCTTTCCCGGCTCCAAGCTGTTCAATCCAAGGGAATGAATAAATATGTCCATCTGGTGCTGTACACATTGTCCTATATTCTGGATATTTTTCAAATACTGCCTGTAAATTCGGCATATATTTATCTATCAGATTTTCTAATGGAATAATGATACCCTGCTTTGCATAACGCAATAGATCATAATCACTCATTCCTGCATTGAATAATCCGTCCGGTAGATTTCCGAATTGAGCAAGTGCCAGATTTTTCTTATCTGAAAACTGATCCGATACAAAACAAGTCCAATCAATATGAACATTCGTCTGCTCTTCCATTCTCTGAAAGATTACTCGTTCATTTGGCTCCTGTGTTGATGTAGCCGGTGCACTTGTAATAAAGGAAAGTTCTGCAGTTTCCTTCAATGGAAACTGCACTTCCGTTGCAGGTGTATCCGGGTTGATTTCAGCTTCAAGCTGCTGCTCTTTTCCACAACCTGTAACTCCCACCAGCATCGTCAGAGATAGTACAATTGCAAGTAATGCATTTACTTTTCTTTTCTTCATATCTGTATCATTCCTTTCTTATTAGCCTTTTACCGATCCAACCATAATTCCTTTGTCAAAGTACTTCTGGAAGAATGGGTACATTACTAACAGTGGTAAACTTGATACTACAATGGTTGCATATTTGAGCTGTTCTGCTATTTTTGCCATTTCCGCTGTGCTCTGAATATCGGCAATCATGCCCGGCTGTGGTGTATTCTGTACTAAGATAGAACGGAGTACTAACTGTAATGGCTGCAAATTCGCATCATTCAAATAAATCATTGCGTCGAAATAACTGTTCCACATTCCAACGAAAGACCAAAGCGCCAGTACTGCAATGATTGGCTTACATACCGGAATCATAATTTTAAAGAAATGTTGGATTTCATTCGCTCCATCAATCGCAGATGCTTCTCTTAATTCTGTTGGAATTGACTGATAATAAGTTCTTGCAAGAATCATATTCCATACATTAAATGCTCCTGGAATCAGGATTGCCCACACTGTATTAACCATATGCAGTTGATTGATCAAAATGAATGTAGGAATCATTCCGCCGCCAAAAAACATAGTAATTAAGAAGATAATATTAAAAACCTTTCTTCCTACAAATTCTTTTTTGGACAGCGGATACGCTGCCAACAATGTCACAAAAACAGAAATAACTGTAAATGCAAGTGAATACAGGAAGGAATTTAAAAAGCCACGCCAGATCATTTCATTCTCTAATACTCTTCGATATGCATCTAATGTCCAGTCCTTAATATTAAAACTCAATCCCTGGTTATTCAAAACAGTCGGATCCATAAAGGATGCAAGTACTACATAGATAATCGGTATTGCTATAGAAAGGACGAATAAACCAAGAATGGTAAATCCGATTCCAAGGATTACTTTGTCTGTCCTTGAATATTTTTTCTTCTTTTTTTTCTCCATCTCTTCTCCCTCTTTTCTATAATCCTTCTCCGTCATTCAGTTTCTTAACAACACAGTTTACAAAGATCAACAAGATAACATTTACAACCGAGTTGAAGAGACCTACCGCTGTCGAATATCCATAATCTCCGTTCAGAAGTCCAATACGATATACATATGTAGACAGGATTTCTGATGCCGGCAAGTTCATGTCTGTCTGTAAAGCATATGCTTTTTCAAAACCTATACTCATAATATTTCCGGCCTGTAAAATAAACTGAATTACAATAATATTTTTAATTGCCGGCAACTCTACATACCAGATCTGCTGCAGAAGATTTGCTCCATCCATGGTCGCTGCTTCTTCCAGCTCCTTGCTTGCATTTGCCAATGCTGCTGTATACATGATAGATGACCATCCTGCTGCTTGCCAGATTCCGCTTGCAATATAAATTGTTCGGAATGCAGAAGGCATTGTCATCCAGTTTGTGCTAATTCCGAGTACTTTATTCAGCGGTCCTACAGGTGATAAAAGCATACGAACCATACCGCAAAGTACGATGACTGAAATAAAATTCGGCATATAGATCAAAAGCTGAACTTTCTTTTTAATCCCTGTCTTACGGATGCGATTTAGAAGCAATGCAAGAATAATTGGAACCGGGAATCCCCACAACAGTCCATAGATACTCAATTTTAATGTATTCATCAGATAATTCATAAAATCCGGTGAAGATAAAAATCGCCTAAAATACTCAAGTCCTACCCAGGGACTACCAAGAACTCCTTTTATTACATTGTAGTCTTCAAAAGCTATCAGGAGACCACCCATTGGGAGATACTTAAAAATAATTGTCAGTAAAAGTCCTGGCATCAGGAAAAAAAGATATAACTGCCAGTTTTTCTTCACATAAGTCATCTTTTCTCTCCACGTTCGTTTGCTCACGGACTTTGCTTGATTTTGCATTCTTTTCATGCACTTCTTCCTCCATTCCTTTAACTCTATGGAAAACCGGTTACGTAACCGGTTACTTTATAGTTTGATATTACTATATTCTTCTATTTCTGTCAACACTTTTGTGCGATAAAATAACCGGTTACGTAACTGGTTATTTAAGTGTTGCGTTTTTCCATGAAAATTGCTATACTAAAAGATATTATGAACCATCAGCCATCATATTGAAGGAGATTCAACTTTTATGAGTAAAAAACAGGTAACTTTTGCAGATATTGCGGAATATACCAATTTTTCAAAAACTACAATATCAAGATATTTCAATCACCCGGATTCACTGACGGTTGAAAACCAGGAAAAGATTTCACAGGCTCTTGATACACTTGGATATAAAAAGAATAAGCTGGCAAAGGTTCTGGCAAATGGAAAAAGTGAATTTATCGGAATCATTGTTCCAAACCTTTATCTGCACTATTATTCTGAGATGCTGACACAATTCCTTTCCAGTTACAGTGATTATCACTATAAATTTCTTGTTTTCGCCAGTGAACATGGTGCTGAAGAAGAACAACAGTACATTGAAGAACTTCTGTCTTATCAGATTGAAGGACTGATTGTTTTAAGTCACACTCTTCCATCTGAGAAACTTGCTTCCTATCAGATTCCTGTCATCGCAATTGAACGTGAAGCAGAACATATATGCAGCGTTACAACAGACAATTACATGGGCAGCATGCAGGCTACTTCTCTGCTGATACGTAATCAATGTGATGTACTGATCCACATCAATGTCCATGTACCTGAGAATATTCCGGCTTATGATCGTATCCGTGCCTTTGAGGAAACATGCCGGGAATATCATGTTCCTTATGAACTGAACCTTAATGTTTCCGGTGATTCCTATCAGGAGCTTTTTGAACAGATGCGTGTGATCTTTCAGGATATTGACAGTAAATATTCCGGTCAGAAAAAAGGCATATTTTTATCCAATGATACTTACGCAAATATATTTCTCAATCTGATCTTCCAGAAATACAACTGTCTGCCGGATGAATATCAGATCATCGGATTCGATAATTCACCCATTGCTGCAGAGTCCATCATCCCGATCACTACTGTTGGACAGCAGATTGATGTGATCGCACAGACTACCATGGAACTGCTTGTGGAACAGATGAACGAAATGAAGAAAAGAAAACCGGCACCGCTTCAAAAACCGATCCACAAAAAGATCACTCCGGTTCTGATACGACGACAGACAACAGGAGACTGAAAATACTTACAACATTTTTCCATGTTCCATAACAACCCGTATATTCATGTACTGGAAACTTCATGCTATAATTCTGTGGAAAAATGTCAGATAACCATTACCGCCGGGAAATATTTTACAGGTTTCCCGGCATCTATAAATATCTATTCAGGGAGGAAATCATGAAAAAAGATCAGGAAATTTTTCAGGAACGTTTAAACCATCATCACGACGAGCTTCGATGGCTGTACACAGAGCTTTATCACAATGACGATATGTTTGCAGAGCTCTGCGACCAGATGTACCAGTATTTTACAGCACGCCGCCGCGCGCTCAAAAACCGCGACCTGGAAAGAGAAAAAAATCCGGACTGGTTCCGCCAGAAGGATATGCTTGGCATGATGCTCTATATTGACAATTTTGCCGGCAACATCAAGGGAGTTTCTGCCAAGCTTCCATATCTTAAGGAATGCAACGTGAACTGCCTGCATCTGATGCCGTTCCTGGATACCCCGAAGGGCCGTTCCGACGGTGGTTACGCAGTAGCCGACTTCCGCAAAGTCCGCCCGGACCTTGGTACTATGAAGGATCTGGCTGCCCTTGCAGATAAATGCCACAAAAACGGGATGAACCTGTGTATGGATTTTGTTATGAACCACACCTCCGAGGATC
>OLJB01001744.1_pt1 | contig 10014 bp, 9 predicted proteins | sample 1601391 | NCBI WGS metagenome assembly OLJB01 (sample SAMN01915215, study PRJEB22387) | human gut metagenome | isolation source: stool | host: Homo sapiens | place: USA | reverse complement strand
CTGCTAAGCGATGTTGCAGCAACCGGTGTGGATATAGTCGCAACGAAGAATGTTGTGCAAAAATCATATTGACAAATCATCCAATGCACTTTAATATTGTAGAAAGAAGCAGGCAAAATATTTAAAGGCATAAGAAAGAGGAGTACATGACGAAAGCTTTCAGAGAGAGCATCCGGTCCGTAAGATGGTGATATATTTTGGGCAGGCTGAAAGGTGCTTAAGACAGAAATCATGGAAGGTAGCTTTTGAGCTGAAGAACCCAGAAAGTTAAATCTATATATAACAAGATTTGACATAAGTTCTTCCGATTCGTCCACGTTACAGGACAAGAGGCATTCGAGTTTTATATGCATATATATGCTCCGATGTAAACGAAGGTGGTACAGCGCTTATTCGCCCTTCCGGTCGTAGACCGGAGGGGCGTTTTTATGTACCCATACCGGAAGATTGCGCATGCAATCCAATCGGTCGCCCGTAGTAAATAAAAAGAAAAACAGCAAAACATCCCAAAGCTTTTGCGTCATTCATATAAAAGGAGGAAAACATGAGCAAAGAACTAAACAAAACCTACGATCCAAAGGACATCGAGGACCGTCTTTACAAAAAGTGGGAAGACAACGGCTACTTCCATGCTGAGGTAGACCGCAGCAAAAAACCATTCACAATCGTGATGCCACCACCAAACATCACAGGACAGCTGCACATGGGACATGCCCTTGATAACACCATGCAGGATATCCTTATCAGATACAAGAGAATGCAGGGCTACAATGCACTCTGGCAGCCGGGAACAGACCACGCATCCATCGCAACAGAGGTAAAGGTCATCCAGGCACTTAAAGAGCAGGGAATCAACAAGGCAGACCTTACAAGAGAAGAGTTCCTCGAGAAATGCTGGGACTGGAGAAAAGAGTACGGCGGACGTATTGTAAAGCAGCTTCGTAAGCTTGGATCATCAGCAGACTGGCAGCGTGAGAGATTTACCATGGATGAGGGCTGCTCACATGCAGTACAGGAGGTATTTACAAAGCTTTATAAGAAAGGCTGGATTTATAAGGGCTCAAGAATCGTAAACTGGTGTCCGGTATGTAAGACATCTATTTCAGATGCAGAGGTAGAGCATGAGGAGCAGGACGGCTTCTTCTGGCACATCAACTATCCTGTAGTTGGCGAGGAAGGCAGATTCGTAGAGATAGCAACAACACGTCCTGAGACACTTTTCGGAGATACAGCCGTAGCTGTAAACCCTGATGATGAGCGTTATCAGGATATCATCGGAAAGACATTGAAGCTTCCATGCACAGACAGGGAGATTCCGGTAATCGCAGATTCATACGTAGATAAAGAATTTGGAACAGGCTGTGTAAAGATTACACCTGCACACGACCCTAACGATTTCGAGGTAGGAAAACGCCACAGCTTAGAGGAAATAGTTGTAATCAATGATGATGCCACAATGAATGAAAAGGCCGGAAAATATGCCGGAATGGACAGATACGAGTGCAGAAAGGCACTGGTTGAGGATCTTAAAGAGCAGGGCCTTTTAGTAAAAGTTGTACCACACTCACACAATGTAGGTGTGCATGACCGCTGTCACACAACAGTTGAGCCAATGATCAAGCAGCAGTGGTTCGTCAAGATGGACGAGATGATCAAGCCTGCAGTTGAGGGAGTAAAGAACGGAGAAATCAAGCTTCTTCCTTCAAGAATGGACAAGACATACTTCAACTGGACAGACAATATCCGCGACTGGTGCATCAGTCGTCAGCTCTGGTGGGGACACAGAATACCTGCATGGTACTGTGATGACTGTGGAGAGATGGTAGTTTCAATAGAAAAGCCGGGCAAATGTCCTAAGTGTGGCAAGGAGCATTGGACACAGGATCCTGATACACTTGATACATGGTTCTCATCAGCGCTCTGGCCATTCTCAACACTTGGCTGGCCTGAAAAGACAGAGGATCTTGACTATTTCTATCCAAACGATGTGCTCGTAACAGGCTACGATATCATTTTCTTCTGGGTAATCAGAATGATTTTCTCAGGCTATGAGCAGATGGGCAAGGCACCATTCCACACAGTGCTTTTCCACGGACTCGTAAGAGATTCTCAGGGCCGCAAGATGAGTAAATCACTCGGAAACGGAATTGATCCGCTTGAGGTTATCGACAAGTATGGTGCAGATGCGCTTCGTCTGACACTTATCACAGGAAATGCACCGGGAAATGACATGCGTTTCTACTGGGAGAGAGTTGAGGCTTCAAGAAACTTCGCCAACAAAGTGTGGAATGCATCAAGATTTATCATGATGAACCTTGAAGGTGTAGAGCTTAGAGAGCCAAAGCTTGATGAGCTTCATGCAGCAGATAAGTGGATTCTTTCAAGGGTAAATACTCTTGCAAAGGATGCCACAGAAAACATGGACAAGTTCGAGCTTGGAATCGCAGTACAAAAGGTATACGACTTCATCTGGGATGAGTTCTGTGACTGGTATATCGAGATTGCAAAGGTTCGTACCTACAAGAAGGATGAAAACCCTGAGTCAGCAAATGCAGCACTCTGGACACTTAAGACAGTACTTGTAAATGCACTGAAGCTCCTTCATCCATATATGCCGTTTATCACAGAGGAAATCTTCTGCACACTTCAGTCAGACGAGGAGACTATCATGCTCTCTAAATGGCCTGAGTACAAGGAAGAGTGGAATTTCCCGGCAGAAGAAGCCGCAATCGAGCACTGCAAGGATCTCGTAAAGGGTATCAGAAATGTCCGTACACAGATGGATGTTCCACCTTCAAGAAAGGCAAAGCTTTTCATCACAAGTGATGATGAGGCAGTCAGAAAGATATTCGAGGACAACAAGGAGGTATATGTAAATCTTGCATTTACCAGCGAGATTACAGTACAGCAGGGCAAGGCCGGTATTGGAGATGACGCTGTATCAGTAGTGATACCTGATGCGGTTGCATACCTGCCGCTTGAGGACCTTGTTGATTTCGAGAAGGAAAAGGAAAGACTCAATAAAGAAAAGGATAAGCTTACAAAGGAGCTTGCGCGCTCAAGGGGCATGCTCTCAAATGAGAAATTCTTAAACAATGCAAAGCCTGAAAAGGTTCAGGAGGAAAAGGACAAGCTTGCAAAGTATGAGCAGATGATGGCTCAGGTAGAGGAACGTCTGGCTCAGTTTAAATAATTAAATACAGATTATATTTGGTGAACACTGTTTTCCTGGGGCAAGAATGCAAAGGAGGCCGTCCACAATGCGGTGGTTCTTGAATAGAATAGAACAAAGAAAGAATATGGAGATAAAACAGAAAGGAATAAACAATGAATGTAAATCCTATAACAAGATTGGATTATCCAGATCCGGACGTGATCCGCGTAGAAGACACCTATTATATGGTATCCACAACCATGCACTTTATGCCGGGCTGTGAGATTCTGCAGTCTTTTGATCTGGTGCACTGGGAGCATGCGACTTATGTCTATGAGACGTTGGATCATACGGATGCGCAGCAACTGAAAAGCGGTCAGAATATTTACGGACAGGGCATGTGGGCAGCTTCCCTGCGCTATCATGAAGGCCGATTTTATATCTGCTTTGTGGCAAATGATACCCGTAAGACTTATTTGTATACTTCGGAAAAAATAGATGGTCCATGGAAAAAGCAGCTGATAGAAGGCTTTTATCATGACGGCTCTTTATTATTTGATGAGGATGGCAGAAACTATATTGTATATGGAAATGATGAAATCTGGATTACAGAATTGAATGAAGATTTGACTGCACCAAAGAAGGACGGATTACATCGTCTTTTAGTCAGTGATCATAAGAACCCGAAGCTAGGCTATGAGGGTTCTCATATTCAAAAAATAAACGGCTATTATTATATTTTTCTGATTCATTCCCTGAGAGACCGCTGGATGCGGACGGAAGCATGCTTTTACAGTGATTCTCTGGAAGGAGAATTCACGGGTGGAGATGTACTTTGTGATGATCGTGGATATTGTGGACAGGGCGTGGCACAGGGAGGAATAGTGGATACGCCGGATGGAAAGTGGTATGCAATGCTGTTTCAGGATTCCGGAGCAGTTGGACGGCTTCCTATTCTGCTTCCGGTTACCTGGAAGGATCATTTTCCGATTTTTGGACAGAATGGACATGTGCCGGAAGAAATAGAGGTTCACAGTACCAGACCAGGATATATTTATCAGCCATTAGTGGGAAGTGATGATTTCTGTAATGGACTGCTTCCGCGCTGGCAGTTTAATCATGATCCAGATCCACAGTACTATCATCTGGATGCATTGCAGGGAACCTATACAATTACAACACGGGAAGTTTGTACAGAGCTTACACAGGCAGTAAATACGCTTACGCAAAGGATGAGTTATCCGTCCTGCGCAGCTGAGGTTACTGTTGATGCTTCTGCATTGAAAGAGGGCGATGTCGCAGGTTTGTGTGCGTTTCAGGGCTGTTATGCTGCAGTTGGCATTACAAAACATCATGGAAAATATGAAGTCCTTATGCTGGATAAAAAAGAAGATGGTATATTGGATATGACGGAAGGAACTGTTGTTGAATCACACCAGATGGATTTTCGTCTTGAAGCAGATTTCTGTAACATGAAGGATGAAGCACGCTGCTATTACCGGGTAAATAAGGGAGACTGGCTACCAATCGGAACCGTGCATAAGCTGTACTTCAAACTGGATCATTTTACTGGTTGCCGGTTTGGTCTGTTCTGCTATGCAGCAGAGGAAACAGGAGGAAGTGCCTGCTTCCGGGATTTTAAGTATTATGATGTTGATGAAATCTCATAAAGATAGAACTGCATAAAATAAGTGTCGGAATTTACTCAAATTCCGTAAAAGATTCAGATTGCAGAAAAATCCGGGCATAGTATCAATGAATGATATTGCCCGGATTTTTTATATTTAGTGGCTTTTCTTAAAATTTAAATGATGATATAATGAGTGAAAGTGAGAATAATACATAAATGCATTTATTAAAGAAATAGCAGGATAGTTATACTTTAGCAGGAACAAAAAGGTCGATATATAGTGAGGAAAAAATATGGATGATACCGGTATAAAGAGAGAGCCAGTTATCAGAATAAGCAACGACAGGATGGAGGCATTTATCATGCTGCCCACTGTTGAAGAAGAATACCACTATACAGTGGATGAGGTGCTTGAAGCTGTAAACCGCAATGGTGTGATATACGGCATCAATTGCGAGACCATTTCAGATATGGTAGAAAAAAGACTTATGGGCAGGAAAGTGCTTTTTGCAAAGGGAAAGCCGGCTGTTGACGGGGCTGATGGATACTTTGATTTTTACTTCGACAGTGACTTGAACCACCGCCCAACGGTTAAGAGTGATGGCTCAGTGGATTACTGGAGTGTGCACTCGGTTGAGGTGGTCAAAAAAGGCCAGACGATTGCAAACTATTGTGAGCCTGTTGCAGGTGAGGATGGTATTGATGTGCTTGGCAGGGTAATTGCCGCAAAGAAAGGCAAGGGACTGCCACCGCTTGTGGGGCGTGGCTTTGACAAATCTGTCGATGGACTTACATATACAGCTGCTATCGATGGCAAAATTGAAAGGCACAAGAATCGAATTATTATTCTTCCTATTCTTGAAATAAACGGTGATGTGGATGTGGGAACAGGAAATATAGATTTTGTCGGGGACGTGGTCATACATGGCAGTGTGAAGACCGGAGCCAGAATAAGGGCTGCAAAGTCCATCACGATAGATGGTGTTTGCGAGGGCTGTGTGCTTGAGGCCGGCAATGACCTGATTCTAAGGAATGGCATGATTGGTATGGGAAAGGCCCGGATTATTGTAAAGGGCAATCTGTTTGCCAAGTTCATGGAGTATACTGATGTGGAGGTAGATGGCTTTGTGGAGGCTGATTCTGCAATCAACTGCAATGTGGTCAGCAATGATAAGGTAATCTTCAATGGTGGACATGCAAGCATAGTCGGTGGAAAAGTATATGGCTGTGCAGGCATTGAGGTGCAAAACCTGGGTAATGATGCCTTTATCAAGACTGAGGTGCATGTGGGCGTGCATAAAAAGATTAAGATAAAGATAGCAGAGCTTGAAAAGCTTGTTGATCAAAAGCAGATGCTGCTTAACAATATCAATGCAGGCATAAAGCAGATAGAACAGATGATGGGCAGTGCCGCTGACGGTATGAATCTTGAGGAAAAGAAGCTTGCGCTTGTCAGGGCAAAAATTGAGAAAACAGCAGAGCTTACCGAAGATAAGGAGGAGCTGGAGCGGCTTAAGGGCATAGTGGAGCGCTCGACAGGCGCGACAGTACAGGTTTTGGAGCATGTATATCCAAATGTCGAGGTGTGTATTAACAACTCAAAGCTCGTCACCAAGGAGGAATTCGACAAGATTGAGTTCAAGGAGAAGGACAAGGCAGTCGTGATGCTGTCGATGAAATAAAAAAATTGCGATATTTTTATTAAATCTTAATGGAAATATACTTGCATAAAGGGGTTACTTTATTATAATATATAGTGACCCTTTTTTGATGGGATTATTTAGCAGGTAATTATGGAGGCAGGATTATGATAAATTTTGATGAAGAAATAAAGAACTATGAGCCAAGTCTAGAGATAGAGGAGGCTGAATCTGCGATTTACAGCCACGATCTGACAGATGTCACAGATATCATTGCACAGTTATTACGTGAGCAGGACAAAGGGCAGGGTGAATTAAGATGATTTGTTATAAATGCGGACAAGATGCAGGCTGGAACGATAAATGCCCTGTATGTGGGGCTGATCTTTCACTTTTTAAAAGAGCTATCAGAATATCCAACTCATACTACAATGATGGTTTACAAAAGGCACAGGTGAGAAATCTGTCTGGAGCGATTATCTCTCTCAGGCAGAGTCTTAAGTTTTATAAGTACAATATCCAGGCAAGGAATCTGTTAGGTCTCATATACTATGAGATGGGTGAGATGGTTGACGCCTTAAGTGAGTGGGTCATCAGTGCAAACTATCAGCCTGATGATAATCTGGCAAAGAAGTATATAGATCAGATTCATAATAATAGAAATCAGCTCGAAACAATCAATCAGACTATTAAAAAATATAATCAGGCTTTGACTTATTGTAAGCAGGACAGTAAGGACCTTGCGGTTATACAGCTTCGAAAGGTGTTATCCTTAAATCCAAAGCTTGTAAAGGGACATCAGCTTTTGGCTCTTTTATATCTGGAGGAGGGGCATCTGGATAAGGCAAAGAAAGCCTTACGCGATGCGGGCAAGATAGATACAGACAATACCACTACCCTCAGATACTTAAAAGAAGTGAACAGACGTCTCAAGGAAAAAGGATCTGAGAGGAAAAAGAAAAATGATGATTTAATTTCCTACCAGAGTGGAAACGAAACAATCATTATGCCAAAGCGATTCAGGGAGAGCTCAATGTGGGCAAATATACTCTATGTTATAATCGGTCTGGTAGTCGGAGTGGCGGTTACGTGCTTCCTTGTGGTTCCGGGCATAAAAAGCCAGGCGAAAACAGATGCAAAGAAGCAGCTATTATCGGCCAATGATACGATTTCCACAAATGGGCAGACCATCAGTGGACTTAATGATCAGATAGACAAGCTAAAGAAGGAGCTTGAGGACGAGAAGAAGAAAAATGATGGAGTATCAGACCAGATTTCCACATATGAGGCTTTGCTCAATGCCTATGTATACTATACATCCAATGATGTAATAAAGACAGGAGAAGCACTTGAAAATATCAACACAAGCTACTTGAGTGACTCGGCTAAGCAGACATATAATACGCTCAATGGTTCAATTGCAGATTCATATAAGGAAGCACTGTACAGTCAGGCATACTCATCATACAGCAGTGGCGATTATCAGAGTGCAATCCCTACATTCCAGAAGCTTGTCGGCATGGATGAGGCATACAGGGATGGTTCAGCTGCATATTACCTGGCGCAGTCGTTCAGGAAGTCAGGTGACCTAGCATCTGCAAAGCCATATTATCAGTATGTGGTAGACAACTACGCAGGCACTGAGAAGGCCAGAACATCAAAGAATTATCTAGCACAGGAACAGTAGTAAAACAACTGCTGCGAGGCAATAATTAAATATAGAATTACGAAAGACACCAGATAATCTCCGGTGTCTTTTTTATATGAGCAGGAAAGGAAGAGTTTGACATGATAGAAAATTATATCAAGGAAGCAGACCGGGTGACATACCTTATGCCAAAGGAGGTGGATCACCACTGCGCAGGGCGGATAATCGCAGAGCTTGATGCACTTATAGAGGGCTGTGGTGTCAGAAAAATAGTATTTGACATGAAACAGACAGAATTTATGGACAGCTCCGGTATTGGAGTGATAATAGGAAGAACAAAGAAGCTTAAGTACTTTAATGACAGCTCGGTGTCAGTTTGCAATATGTCGGACAGAGTGGACAAGCTTTTGAAATGTGCCGGCATTTACACTATTGTACATAAGCTTTAAAACTGAATTAAATTAAAATATAATCAGACAGAAAGGGAGCATAATGAACGCAGCAAAAACAAATCATATATCGCTTAGCTTTGATGCAATTTCAGAGAATGAGGCATTTGCGAGAATGACAGCAGCCATGTTTATGGCACAATTAAACCCCACACTAGATGACGTGGAGGACGTAAAGACAGCAGTGTCAGAGGCGGTGACAAACGCAATTATCCATGGCTATGAGATGGGGGATGACAATATTTCATCCGGTCAGGCAGATCACCAGGCAGCAGAAGAAAAAAGTTGTCCACAGGTACATATGAATTGTAGCTACATAGGCAGGGAGCTTTACATAGAAATATCAGATAGCGGAGTAGGCATACAGGATGTGGCAAAAGCAATGGAACCGTTATACACATCCAAACCACAGCTTGACAGATCAGGTATGGGTTTTTCATTCATGGAAGCATTTATGGACGCGCTGATAGTTACATCAGAACCGGGACACGGAACAACAGTAAAGATGAAAAAAGTACTATGAAGAGTGACAAAATCAACAGACTTGTCACAGAAAATATAAACCTGATTTATTTAGTTATGAAACGCTTTAGAAACAGAGGAGTTGACCGGGAGGATTTATTTCAGATAGGAGCAGTTGGGCTGACAAAGGCAGCGCAGCGATTTGATGAAAGTAAGGGCTTTGCCTTTTCTACATACGCAGTACCGTTGATAATAGGGGAAATACAGCGCTTTTTACGTGATGATGGAATGGTACATATCAGTCGAAAAATACGGGATGATGCAAGAAAAATTGCAATTATCAGAGAAAAATACAGAATGAATGAAAATAGTGAAATATCACTTGAAAAAATGGAAATTATTTCTGGTATGTCAAAACAGGATATAATAATTGCCATGGAAGCCGATAAAAATGCATCGTCAATAGAAAATGAAAGTGTGCTTGATTATTTGGACAATAAAATGAGTGCAGAAGCATCAGACAAGCCATCGGAGACAGATAAAGTGATAAATCACATCGCAATGCAGCAGGCGTTTAACTCACTGGATGATAGCGAGCGCAGACTGATTATGCTCCGCTATATGCAGGATAAGACACAGAAGCAGGTGGCAGAAGTGCTTGGACGCAACCAGGTGGCCATATCACGAATGGAGAAGAATACATTGGCGAAGCTTCGCAGGGCGATGATGTGAGTGGGAAGTGTCGTAGGATGAGAGCTTCCCACATAAAGGCTGAGAGCACCGAATACATAAAGCTTTATCCAGGTACAAAGGAATGCCTGATGGATGCATTTTATGTGAGATCGAATATTTCACCAAAGGATGATATGGCTCATGATGCAGACTATATTATGGATAATTTTACCAACTGGTAATGCATTATTGTTTATAAAAATGTAAATATTACATAAAAAACATATATAAATTAAAATTTTTCGGTAAATAGTAACCCGAGAATCCCCTTTGTAACCCAAGACTCCCTCTTTGTAAAT
>OLJB01001739.1_pt1 | contig 10070 bp, 10 predicted proteins | sample 1601391 | NCBI WGS metagenome assembly OLJB01 (sample SAMN01915215, study PRJEB22387) | human gut metagenome | isolation source: stool | host: Homo sapiens | place: USA | reverse complement strand
CGATGAAAGGTATTATCCTGGCCGGCGGCGCCGGCACCCGACTTTACCCGCTGACAATGGTCACATCCAAGCAGCTGCTGCCCGTCTATGACAAGCCGATGATCTACTATCCGCTGTCTACACTGATGCTGGCGGGCATCCAGGACATTCTGATCATTTCCACCCCCACGGACACCCCGCGCTTTGAGGCGCTGCTGGGTGACGGCAGCCAGTACGGCCTGCACCTGCAGTACAAGGTCCAGCCCAGTCCGGACGGTCTGGCACAGGCCTTTATTCTGGGCGAGGAGTTCATCGGCGATGACTGCTGCGCGATGGTTCTGGGCGACAACATCTTCTACGGCGCCGGCTTCTCCAAGCGGCTGAAAGCCGCTGCTGCCAACGCCGCAGCAGGGCGCAGCACCGTTTTCGGCTACTATGTCAACGACCCCGAGCGCTTCGGCGTTGTGGCCTTTGACAAGGACGGCCACGCCACCGACATTGAGGAAAAGCCCGCCAACCCCAAAAGCAACTACGCTGTCACCGGCCTTTACTTCTATAATAACGAGGTCGTAAAGATGGCCAAGCAGGTCAAGCCCAGCGCCCGCGGCGAGCTGGAGATCACCACCCTGAACCAGATGTATCTGGAGCAGGGCAAGCTGGATGTCCAGCTGCTCGGCCGCGGCTATGCATGGCTTGACACCGGCACGATGGACTCCCTTGTGGAGGCTGCTACCTTTGTGCAGACCATCGAGCAGCGTCAGGGCATCAAGATCTCGGCCCCCGAGGAGATCGCCTACAAGTACGGCTGGATCACCAAGGAAAAGCTGCTCGAGAGCGCAGCCCGCTACGGCAAGAGCCCCTACGGTCAGCACCTGAAGAATGTCGCAGACGACAAGCTGCAGTATTGATCGGAGCGGGGGAGAGAACCTATGAAAATTTTGATTACCGGCTGCCGCGGGCAGCTGGGCACCGAGCTGCAGCGCCAGCTTGCGGAGGAGGGCTGTACCATCGGCCCCCTGCCTGAGCGTCTGCGCAAGGCCACCGTTATCCCGGTGGATGTCGATGAGCTGGACATCACCGACCGCGAGGCCACCATCAACTATATCCGCCGCCACCAGCCGGATACGGTCATCAACTGCGCAGCCTTCACGAATGTGGACGGCTGCGAGACCGCCCGCGATGCGGCGTTCAGGGTCAACGCCCTCGGCCCGCGCAATCTGGCGCTCGCCTGCGAGAAGATCGGCGCATGGCTGATCCATGTTTCGACCGACTATGTGTTCCCCGGCACCGCCAACGGCGGTGTGGCACTGGACGAGTGCGCCGTGCCTGCACCCATCTCGGCCTACGGCCAGACCAAGCTGCTGGGCGAGCAGTATGTTGAGCGGTTCTGCCGCCGGCACTTTATCGTGCGCACGGCATGGCTCTACAGTGCCTACGGCAAAAACTTCGTCAAGACGATGGTCCGTCTGGGTCAGACCCACGATAAGATCACCGTTGTCAACGACCAGCTGGGCAACCCGACGAACGCCGTTGATTTGGCCTACCATATTTTGAAGCTGGCCGTCAGCCACGATTACGGCATCTACCACTGCACCGGCAACGGCATCTGCAGCTGGTATGACTTCGCCTGCGCCATCATGCAGGGGGCAGGCCTCAACTGCAAGGTCGAGCCTGTCACCAGCGCCGAGTACGCGGCCGCAAACCCGGCCAGCGCCAACCGCCCGGCATGGAGCGCGCTCGAAAACCGTATGCTGCGCTGCACGGTCGGCGATGAGATGCGCGACTGGCAGGACGCCCTCAAGGACTTTTTTGCAAACTGGAATGGAGAACTTTGATATATGAAGACTTATCTCGTAACCGGCTGTGCCGGCTTTATCGGCTCTAACTTTGTCCACTATATGCTGGGAAAGTATGAGGACATCCGCCTCATCAACCTCGACAAGCTGACCTATGCCGGCAACCTCGAGAACCTGCAGGACATCGAGGATGACGCCCGTCACATCTTTGTGCAGGGCGACATCTGCGACAAAGCGCTCGTCACCGACCTGATTGCTAAGTACGATCCGGATTATGTCATCAACTTTGCAGCCGAAAGCCATGTTGACCGCAGCATCAAAAACCCCGAGATCTTTGTCGAGAGCAATGTGCTGGGCACCGTGAACCTGCTGCAGTGCTGCAAGGACGCATGGTATGATGCCGCCGCAAAGACGTGGAAAGAGGGCAAGAAGTACCTGCAGGTTTCCACCGATGAGGTCTACGGCGCTCTGGGTGCCGAGGGCTACTTCATGGAGACCACCCCGCTGTGCCCCCACAGCCCCTACTCCTCCTCCAAGGCCAGCGCTGATATGTTCGTTATGGCATTCCACGATACCTACGGTATGCCCATCAACATTACCCGCTGCTCCAACAACTACGGCCCCTATCAGTTCCCCGAGAAGCTGATCCCCCTGATGATCAACAACGTCAAGCACCACAAGCAGCTGCCTGTCTACGGTGACGGTATGCAGATCCGTGACTGGCTGTACGTTGAGGATCACTGCAAGGCCATCGATATGGTCTGCAACGGCGGCAAGATCGGCGAGGTCTACAATGTGGGCGGCCACAACGAGCGCCCCAACATCTTCATCGTCAAGACCATCATCGAGCAGCTGCACGACCGCCTGAAGGACGACGGCATCAGCGAGGATCTGATCAAGCACGTTGCCGACCGTCTGGGCCACGACCGCCGCTACGGCATCGACCCCACCAAGATCAAGAACGATCTGGGCTGGTACCCCGAGACCCCGTTCGAGAAGGGCATCGTCCTGACCATCGACTGGTATCTCGACCACGAGGAGTGGATGGAGCACATCACCAGCGGCAACTACCAGAAATACTACGAGGAAATGTACAAGAATAAGTAAGTTCTTGTTCGGTTAGGCCTAAAAAGTAAAAAGTCCCATGCCCGCACCGCCAAAGTGCTGGGCATGGGACTTTTTGCGTCTGGGAACGGTACACCTCTATCGAGGTGTAACATACACGACTTTGTACCAAAGTCGTGTGCCAAAGGAGATTGTGCTCCTTTGGAATTTCCGTCATCATAGAGGAAAGAAACAATCTATTAACTTTCCCATGCAGCAACAATGCTTCTTTCTGGGTTTTGAGGATCAATAGTCACCTTTATAGGTGTTCCCTTGCTCACGAGAGGATTGAACCAAAACCAATGGGACTGTCCATAATAAGTGTCTTTTCCAATCTTATATTGGTACCGGATCACCCAAGGATAAATTACATCTTCATCAGCAAGGTGATAGGTACTCATGTGGAATTTTATGTGAACCCTTTTTACTGCATTAACTTTTCCGGAAACAATCTTTCCGTTTTTCAGCAGGTCTGCTTTGCGGATGTCTGTAATCCATGCTACCCCGATAATTGCGATAGCAATAAGCCACGCAGCTATGAGTGCCCCGATTCCAACTTGCTTATAGGCGATAGAAATCAGAAAAGCAACAAAAATCCCAACAGCACCAAGAATATGGAGCAAATCTTTAGAAAAGAACTTATGGATTTTTTTCATGGAGAGACACTTCCTTTCACGAGGTTTTGTTACACTTGGAATACGGATAAACCGGGAAGAAGATTGCGGTCATGCCGGAAAGATTTCTCAGCCCAAACTGATCCCCATGCGTTTTGCAACGGTGAGGAGCTCGCAGCCCTCGGGGATATTGCGGGTCTTACCGGCGATATCCTCCAGACGGTTGGAGATGACGTGGTTGTTCACGAGAGCCACCGTAACGCCGTACTGCTCGATCTCCACCAGCTTGGCGGCGTAGCTGCCGAACTGGGTGGCCAGCACGCGGTCGTAGGCGCTGGGGCTGCCGCCGCGCTGCATGTGGCCCGGGATGCAGACGCGGGTCTCCATGCCGGTCTTTTTCTGGACGGCAGCGGCAATGCGGTTGGTGGCGGTGGTGTAACCGGCCTCGGCGCGCTTGGCGGCCCACTCCTTGCGCTTCAGCTTGGCCTCATCCACGTTCATGGCACCCTCGGCTACGGCGATGATGGAGAAGTTGGAGCCGCGCTTTGCCCGGCGCTCCACGGCCTCGCAGACGCGGTCGATGTCGTAGGGCTGCTCGGGCAGCAGGATGATATCCGCGCCGCCTGCAATGCCGGAGTAGAGGGTCAGCCAACCGGCCTTGTTGCCCATGATCTCAATGCACATCACGCGGCTGTGGCTGCCGGCGGTGGTGTGGATGCGGTCGATGACCTCGGTGGCAATGTCCACAGCGGTGTGGAAGCCAAAAGTCACATCGGTGCCGTAGATATCGTTGTCGATGGTCTTGGGCAGGCCGATGATGTTCAGGCCCTCCTGCGAGAGCAGGTTGGCGGTTTTATGGGTGCCGTTGCCGCCCAGGCAGAGCAGGCAGTCCAGCTTTGCGTCCTTGTAGGTCTTTTTCATGGCCGCGACTTTATCGATCTTGTCGTCCTCGACCACGCGCATCAGTTTGAAGGGGGTGCGCTTGGTGCCCAGAATGGTGCCGCCCAGTGTCAGGATGCCGCGGAAGTCATCCTCGCACATCTCCCTGTACTCGCCGTTGATCAGGCCATGGTAGCCGTTCAGGATGCCCACGATCTCCACATTATCACCCATCCGGGCATACAGTGCCTTTGCCACGCCGCGAATGGTTGCGTTCAGGCCCGGGCAGTCGCCGCCGGAGGTCAGGATGCCAACACGTTTTTTCATCTCACAAATCCCTCGTTTCCTCTTGATCTTTCCCGCCGCAGAGCAGGGGATATCTGGTACTATAAGAGTATTCCCAAAGGGGAAATGTGTCAAGAAAAAATTTTGTAAAAAGAAAAAAGAGACACACCGAAGTATGTCTCTTTTTCGATCGGAGCAGCGGGATTTGAACCCACGGCCTCCTCGTCCCGAACGAGGCGCGCTACCAACTGCGCTATGCCCCGAAAATACCGCAGCCGGAAGGCGACTGCGGTTTTCTGGTTGGGGATGAGAGAATCGAACTCCCACAAGTAGAGTCAGAGTCTACCGCACTACCACTATGCAAATCCCCATCATTCTGTTGTCGTCAGCTTTGAACCTCGCCGCTGACAAGGGATATTATACTATACGGCCCGGGTCTTGTCAACACTTTTTTTGAGATTTTTCGCCTGAGCAGAAAATGCCAAAAACTTTCTCTTTTCGGCAAAGTATGTTAGAATAGAACCACTAAGATTCAGGAGGATATTTTTATGCTGAAACGTCTGCGCGCAAAGCATCCCGTCGGCTTCTGCGTTTTATCCGAGGTGCTGTTTCTGGGCAGCCTGCTGCTGGCATCCTATCTCATTGTGTTTGCACTGGTGCTCTTTGGGGTGGACCTGGAACGGGTGGACTCCTACTTCCTCAGCGCCGTGCAGGAGGCGGTGGGCATGGTGGTGGCGTTGGTCATTCTGGGCCGCACCGGTAAGATGTACCTGCTCCGCCGCCGGGGCAGCGGCTTTTTCAATGGGCTGCTGGTGGGAATGTATCCGCTGGTGCTCATCGGTTACAGCCTGTATACCAAGCTGATGTTCGGGATGCCCGAGGATGGCCAGCTGCAGCCTGCGTTCAGCATCTTCAGCTTCTTTTTGAGCATGGCACTGGTGGGTGTGGCGGAGGAGTTCATCTTCCGCGGGGTCATTGCCCAGAGCCTGCTGGAGCGCTTCGGCACCGGCAGGGCGGGGGTCTGGAAAGCCTGTCTGCTGTCGGGCCTGCTGTTTGGCGCGGCCCACCTGACCAATCTGCTGTCCAGCGCTCCCTTCGGTGTGCTGATGCAGTGTGTCTTTGCGGCATCGCTGGGCACGCTGTTCGCAGCCATCTATTTCCGCACCGGCAACCTGTGGGTCACGGTGTTCCTGCACGGGGCCATGGACATTGCCTCTATGTTGGTGGGCGGTCTGTACGGCACGGAGGACGTGGCCGAGAGTATTTCGGGCTATGATGCCAGCATGATGCTCTCGATTTTGATCTATCTTATCCCGACTCTCTTCCTGCTGCGCAAAAAGAAGATCGGCGAGGTGGCGCTCTACTTTGGCCGGGACTGCGCCCCGGCAGCTGCTCCGGCCCCGGAGGAAAACGGGGAACGGCTCCGGTAAGCCCTCTTGCCTTTTGAAACAAAAAGGATTACAATCAGTCAAGGCAAACCGAGAGACAAATACTTCGATTCGGAGGAGAAGATATTATGGCATGTACAACGCTTCTGGTTGGTAAAAACGCATCCTATGACGGCTCCACCATGATCGCCCGCAACGACGATTCCGGCTCCGGCCATTTCACGGCAAAGAAATTCGTGGTGGTCCAGCCCGAGGAGCATCCGGCGGTCTACCGTTCGGTGCTGTCCCATGTGGAGATCCCGCTGCCCGGTGACCCCATGCGGATGACCGCCATGCCCAACGCCGTGGAGGGCAAGGGGATCTGGGCCGCAGCCGGTGTCAATGCCGCCAATGTCGGCATGACCGCCACCGAGACCATCACCTCCAACCCCCGCGTGCTGGGCGCTGACCCGCTGGTGGTGTACCAGCCTGCCAGGGGGGAGCAGCCCGAGGTGCCCGGCGGCATCGGCGAGGAGGACATCGTCTATCTGGTGCTGCCCTACATCCACACCGCCCGCGAGGGCGTGGAGCGGCTGGGCAAGCTGCTGGAGACCTACGGTACTTACGAGATGAACGGCATTGCATTCCAGGACGTGAACGAGATCTGGTGGCTGGAGACCATCGGCGGCCATCACTGGATGGCACGCCGTGTGCCCGATGACAGTTATGTGGTGATGCCGAACCAGCTGGGCATTGATGCCTTTGATCTGGACGATGCCTTTGGCGCGCAGGAAAACCATCTCTGCTCGGCTGACCTGAGGGAGTTCATTGCAAAGTATCACCTCGACCTGGCACAGGACGGCGTGTTCGACCCTCGTGCCGCCTTTGGCAGCCACACCGATTCCGACCACGTTTACAACACGCCCCGCGCCTGGTACATGCTGCGTACCCTGAACCCCACCACCTGGGTCTGGGATGGCCCCGATGCCGACTATACCCCGGCTTCCGACGACCTGCCCTGGTGCATGGTGCCTGAGAAGAAGATCACCCCCGAGGACGTGAAATATGTGCTGTCCAGCCATTATCAGGGCACGCCGTACGATCCGTATGCAAGCTACGGTGCCAGAGAGAACCGGGGCGTTTACCGCTCCATCGGCATCAACCGCAACGACTTTGTGGCGCTGATCCAGCTGCGGCCTGATCTGCCCGCCGACCTGCAGGCAGTGGAGTGGGTGGCCTACGCCTCCAATGCCCTGAACGCCATGGTGCCCTTCTACGCCAATGTGGAGACGACCCCAGCCTATCTGGCCGGCACCACCGGTGAGGTGTCCACCGACAGCTTCTACTGGGTCAGCCGGATGATCGCTGCGATGGCGGATGCTTCCTATGGCAAGTCGGTGTTCCATGTCGAGCGCTATGAGCTGGGCGTACTCTCCGCCTGCCGTGCCCTGCTGAATCAGTATGACGCAAAGCAGCTGGCCGAGACCGACCCCGCCCGCCGCGCCGCCCTGCGCCAGGAGGCCAACGAGGCCCTGGCTGCTGAGGTCAAGGCCCGCGCCGCCGACACGCTGGATAAGGTGCTGTTTGAGCTGAGCAGCAATATGAAGAACGCATATTCTCGTTCGGATATGTGATATTTGAACGATATAATCTATCTGGTAGAAATAAGAATGCCCTGTACCATGCAAAACGGTACAGGGCATTGTTGTTTTGAAAGATAATTTAAGCGGCCAGAGCGGTCTTGATGGCGTTCATCACGGCATCGCTGTTCTCACAGCACACCATGACCACTTCGCCGGTGGGGACAGTGGCCACCTTGGCAGCGGCAGCGATCTGATACTGATCCTCGAGGTAATGCTCCATCGTCTGCTGCTGGTTCTGGATATAGGCATCCATTGCGTCCACGACCTCCTGCGTCTTGCCCTCAGCAGGCTTGACGATGGCAACGCCATAGCTCTGCACCATCATGGCAGAGAGGGAAGCGGCAAGATCGGTGTAGCTGCCCTCGGGCAGGTCCAGCAGGGGGAGCAGCATGTTCTGGATCTCATCGTTCAGGTCATCCGCCGGATAGCTGGCGCTGTAGCCGTACTGGGCGGTGAACTTGCCGTCCTCTGCCGGGGAGAAGATCATATAATAATCATTGTCCTCGGCTTCCCGGGCATCGTGGATGATCTGGGTGTAGTCCTTTGGGGTGGTATTTTTTTTGCTGCCGCAGCCGGTGAACACCAGCAGGGCACAGCCAAGAGCCAGCAGAGCGGCAAGAATGCGTTTTTTCATGGTCGTAGTTCCTTTCGTCTGACAAAGGCAGGGTGATTGTGATCAGTCTGCCCGCCTTTGGGGGCGTTTATGCAGCCGCTGAACGGCGGCCTTGTATCAGGAATACGGCCCGGTCGGCCGGAAGATTGCACGGCAGTTGTAACAGTTCTGTGAACGGCTTACAGCTGCAGCGCTTCCAGATCACCATGGTTGACCGGAGTAGAAAGGATGATCTGGGTGCTGGTGGTGCCCAGCTTCTGGAACTGCAGGATCAGGTGCTCCAGCTGGGGCATGCTGCCGCAGCTGACCTTGATGAGGAAGGTGTAGGCACCGGTGACATGGTAGCACTGCAGCACCTCCTTGCTGTTCTGCATCAGCTCCACCAGCTCGTCCCGGTGGCTGGGTGTGACGGACAGGCTGATGAGCGCGTCCACATAGACACGGTCTGCCGGGCGGTTCAGCACCACGGTGTAGCCGCTGATGATGCCGTCGGTCTCCAGCTTGTGGATGCGGCTGGAAACAGCCGGGCTGGTCAGTGCCACCTGCTCGGCGATCTCCTTGACGGGCATCCGGGCATTTTTTGCGAGAAGGGAGAGGATCTTGCGGTCTAAATCGTCCATGAGAAAGGTCTCCTTTTATGTTTTTGTTGAATTGTACAAAAATTTTTAAAAGTAAAGTTTTACTGTTGTCGCAATCGCATAAACTGCGGAAAAACTCGCTTTTGTGTTTTCTGTGTTAATTATATAAAGTTTTGATCGAAATGTAAAGTGCTAAATTAAAGCAAATGCCAAAAATTTTGTTTGACAAGAAAAGAAAAAAGCGTATAATACATATCGCAGGGTACGGTAAGCGCCAAAGACTGCGCAAAACACGTTGTTTCTCAAGTGCCTGCATTTGAATTGCGATTCCCAACTTTATATACTTTCCCACCCCTCTATACACAAAAACCCGCTGCCAGGCGGGTTTTTGTGTTTGTTGGGGATTTTTTTATTTGTTCGAGACGATAGGACGGCGGGGAGTTTCCCAAAGTAAGTGTCCGGAGGGTGGGACCCGACTGCCGTCAGGCAGTTGGGCGGGGGATGGAATGCCCTGCAACGGCAACGACCGCCGCCAGTGGCGGATACAGGGAGTTGCTGTTGGGGCCGCGGCCAGCAAGACGCAAGCAACGCGCAGCGGATGCTGGGAGCCGCAACCCGAATTCGCGTCCGGAGAGCAGATGCTTAAACTAAATATCCTTCAAAACAGTGCAGGTCCTCGGTTTTGACGATGCCTTCCAGATAGAGCCCGTCCTCCCGGTATTCCTCCACCTGCACGCTGCCCCGCTCCCGCATGGGGGCGGCCAGGCCCAGCTTATCATAGGGCAGCAGCACCCGGATGGTGTGCACCCGGTCGCTGAGCAGTTCGTCCAGCTTCTGCGTCTCGCCGGCTTTCAAATCGTCGGCCACGCAGGTGCGGATGTGCTGGCCCAGAAGCTCTTTGGAAAGCCGTTCAGTGCAGCGTTCACCGCAGCCACCTGCACCAGAATATCGGTGCAGTAAACATCCTTTTCCACCATTGCGCGGATCCCGCGCACCTGACCCTCGATCCGTTTCAGCCGGTTCATCAGATCTCTGTACTCTTTATCGGTCCGCACCTTTGTTTTTCCACCGGTCAGTTCACAGCAACAGCAGTGTTCTTTTCTTTCCGTCTGTTTTTCTTCTGTCATTTTTTCTCCTCCCTGATACCCCGCACCGGTATTTTTCGTTTGCATTATATACCCCAGATGGGTATTTTGTCAAGCCGGAAACACA
>OLJB01001730.1_pt1 | contig 10082 bp, 7 predicted proteins | sample 1601391 | NCBI WGS metagenome assembly OLJB01 (sample SAMN01915215, study PRJEB22387) | human gut metagenome | isolation source: stool | host: Homo sapiens | place: USA | reverse complement strand
TCGGGCTGCTGCTCCTCATGGTCGTCCGGCTTGTGGCCCTGGGCAATCTTCTTCTCCCGCAGCTTTCTGAGGCGCTTGCGGTCAATCTGGATGCCGCCGGGGCGGGACTCGGGCAGGGAGTTGTCCTGGAACACCCGGCTTATGTGGTAGAGGAGCCGCGTCACCGCCAGCATCACATCGGGCGGGCGCTGTTCCCGGAGCTGGAAACGGTAAAGCCGGACGACATGGCGGTGGTAGAGCTTTCCTCGTTCCAGCTGCTTTCGATGCGGCAGAGCCCGGAAATAGCGGTGGTGACCAATGTGACCCCGAACCATCTGGATGTCCACGGGACGATGGAGGAGTACATCGCCGCCAAGAAAAACATTTTCCTGCACCAGGGGGCCTTTACCGCTACGGTGCTGAACGCGGACTGCCCCACGACTGCCGGCTTTGCGGCGGAGGTACGGGGCGACTGCCGGTGGTTCAGCCGGCGGCACCCGGTGGAGCGCGGCGCCTGGCTGGATGAAGCGGGCACCCTGCACTACACCGACGGCAAAGGGGATACCCCCCTCTTCGCGATGAGCGAGATAAAGATACCGGGGCTGCACAATGTGGAAAATATGCTGACGGCCATTGCGGCGGTGTGGGGACTGGTTCCCCCGGAGGTGATCCGCCATGTGGCGAATACCTTCCCCGGGGTGGAGCACCGCATTGAGTTTGTGCGGGAGCTGGACGGGGTGCGCTGGTACAATGATTCCATCGCCACCAGCCCCACCCGCACCATAGCCGGACTGGAGAGCTTTGACCAAAAGCTCATCATTATCGCCGGGGGATACGATAAGCACCTGGACTACACCCCGCTGGCCGGGCCGGTGCTGGAGCATGTCAAGGCGCTGATCCTGACCGGGGCGACGGCGGATAAGATAGAAAAGGCTGTGACCTCTCATCCCGGCTATGCCGAAAGCGGCCTGGTGCTGCGGCGGGCGGCCACGCTGGAGGAAGCCGTGACAATGGCCCATGAGCTTGCCAAGGCGGGGGATATCGTTTCGCTTTCGCCGGCTTCCGCCAGCTTTGACTGCTACCCGAACTTTGAGGTGCGTGGGCAGTGCTACAAGGCGCTGGTGAATGGGCTGAAGTGAGGCCAAAAGGCGGAAAGAAATTTTGCAAAGAGCGCCGAGAGGCCCGCAGGGCAAACCGTCCGCAGGACGGTTTCGACGGCGGCTGGGCCGCTGTCGGCTCCGGTGCAGCCGGAGCGCCCGGCGGGCCGGTGCCCGGATTTTGCGGGGACCCGAAAAAGCGCCCCCCGGGGCCTGCCGGGGTTATCCCAGGGCGGGGCACAGATTTTAGGCGCTTACGCGGGCAGTAACTCGGTTTGCCGTTTTTGCGGCTCGCTGGGACTGTTCCAGAAAGAGGCCCGGATTTTTAACGCATGGGTAAGCAGAAATTTCGTTTATCCCTTTTGCGGTTTGCTGTAACTGCCCCAGGAGGGGACTCTGATTTTTAACAGATGAATAAGCAGGAGCTTTGCTCATGCCCCGTACAGGGTATGAGTGGGGCGTAAAAAAGGAGGAACACCATGAGTATCACGACCGAAAGAATAGCGGCAGCTGCGAAAAAGCTGTGCGAAGCCCCCGGCCCCAGCGGCCGGGAATGCGCCGCCTATGCCGCCGCCAAGGAGCTGCTCTCCCCGATGGGAGAGGTAAAGCGTACCCCGCTGGGCAGCCTGCTGTGCTGCGTCAATGAGGGCAAGGAGGGCGCGCCCCACCTGCTGCTGGAGGCCCATCTTGACCAGATCGGGTTTATTGTGACGCGGGTGGAGGAAGGCTTTTTGCGCTTTAGCAAAATTGGCGGGATAGACGCCCGCTGGCTGCCTGCCACCCCTGTGGTCATCCACGCGGCGGCGGGCGATTACCCCGGCATTATCACCTCGGTGCCGCCCCACCTGGCGGGGGATGGCAGCGACCATTCCATCAAGATCGAGAATCTGCTGATCGATACCGGGTTTACCGCCGAAACGGCGGCGAAGCTTTTTGCGCCCGGCGATATTGTGACCTTTGCGGCGAAGCCCGTGGAGCTGCAAAACAAGCGGCTGGCGGGGCCCGCCTTGGATGACCGCATTGGCTGCGCGGCGGTGATAGCGGCGGCCGAGGAAATAGCGGCCGAAAAGCCGGACTGCAAGGTGACGGTGCTGCTCTCCAGTATGGAGGAGGTAGGCGGCCAGGGCGCCGAGACCGGCGGCTTTACCAGCCAGCCGGACTATGCCATCGCGGTGGATGTGAGCTTTGGGGATGGCTTTGGCTGCGCGCCGGAAAAGACCAGCCCCCTGGGCGGCGGCACCATGCTGGGCTACGCGCCCATCCTGGACAGAGAATTTACCATGAAGCTGAAAAAGCTGGCCGAGGAAAATAACATCCCGCTGCAGCACGAGCCGATGGGCGGCCGCACCGGCACCGACGCCGATGAGCTGGCTACCGCCGGACGGGGCATTAAAATGGCGCTGCTTTCCATCCCGCTGCGGAGCATGCATACCGTGGCCGAGACCATTGACCCTGAGGACGCGGCGAATACCGCCCGGCTGATGGCGCTGGCGGCAAAGGAGGGCTTTTAACATGAAATACGAACAGCTGTGGAAAGATATAGAGACCCTGTGCGCCCTGCGCGGCCCCAGCGGCCGGGAAGCTGCCGTCCGGGAGTATCTCATCGAGCAAATAAAAGGCCACGCAGAGTATGAGGTGGACCCGCTGGGTAACCTGCTGGTGCGCAAAAAGGGGAAAAAGCCTGCCAAAAAGGTGCTGCAGCTTTCCGCCCATATGGACGAAGTGGGCTTTATTATCACCAACATTGATGAAAAGGGCTTCCTTTCCTTTGCGCCGGTGGGCGGCATACAGCCGGAGGTGACCGGCGGCCGCATGGTGCTGGTGGGTGATGACGCCATCCCCGGGATGGTGGGCTGCAAGCCGGTGCACCTGTGCGATGATAAAGAGCGCAGTGACCCCGGCAAGATCAGCAATATGAAGATCGACATCGGCGCCAAGGACAAGGCCGAGGCCGAAAAGCTGGTTTCCCTGGGGGATATGGTGACCTTTACCGGGCCAGTGGTGCACTACGGTGAGGGCCGTGTGGCCGGCCGCGCGCTGGACGACCGGGCCGGCTGCGCTATGCTGCTGGCGATGATTCGGGAGGAGCTGCCCTGCGACTGCTGCTTCTCCTTTACGGTGCAGGAGGAGGTGGGCTGCTTTGGCGGCAAGACCGCTGCCTACACCCTGCGGCCCGACATCGCGATAGCGGTGGAGACCACCACGGCGGGCGACCTGGCCGGGGTGCCGGAGGAGAAAAAGGTGTGCCGTCTGGGCAATGGGCCGGTGGTATCCTTTATGGACCGGGGCACCATATACACCTACGACCTGTACAAAAAGGTGCGGGCGCTGGCGGATGCGCATAACATCCCCAACCAGACCAAGGAAGCGGTGTGCGGCGGCAATGAGAGCCGCAGCTTGATGACCGCCGCGGGCGGCAGCGAGGTACTGGCGATCTCCATTCCCAGCCGGTACCTGCATTCCCCCGCCTGCGTGGCCGATGAAAAGGACATTGAAAACACGCTGGAGCTGCTGCGGCTGCTGCCGGAGGCGCTGGCGCTGTGATGATAAGGGGTCTGAGCTACGATGACCGCCGGCTGCGGGACCTGCCTGGCGAGCCGCTGCTGGCCACGATGGTGGAATCGGCGGCGCGGTGCTGCGGCATGGGACTCATTTATGAGTTCTGGGGCGTTTACGAGGGACTGCGGGACCGGACCCCGAAGGGGGTCATTCTGCAAAAGGGGCACGCCCTGTGGGCCAGCGCCTTTTGCCCCGAAGCGGCGGCGGAGATCGTGGATTTTCTGCAATGGCGGCAGGAGGGCTGGGTGATGCTGTGCCCGACCATGGCCGCCCTGTGGCGGGAAAAGACCGGGGAAGCGGGGCTTCCCCTGGCGGTGATGGAGCTGCCGGAGGGGGTGGGGTTTTCTCTGCCGGAGGCGGAGTACCGCACCCATACGGCGACCGCGGCGGCCGGCTGCAACCGGGCGGTGGGGGAGGTTTCCCCTGCCCAATATGAAGCGGCGGTGGTGAACCTGCATCTGGCGGAGCGCCGCCGGGTGGGCCACACCGTAACGCTGGAGCGGGATGGAAAGGTCGTTTCCGCGGCGGCGGTGACCGACTGCGGCACCCGGTACGGGCAGATCAGCTATGTGGCGACGCTGCCTGAATACGAGGGACAGGGCTATGGCCGGGCGGTGGTGTACCACTGCGCCGGGTGGCTGCAGGAAAAGAACCTCATCCCGCTGGTGGCCTGCGAGGCCCACCGGGAGAGCTTCTACGCCGGGCTGGGATTCCAAAAAATAAGTGAAGTGACGGTTTTTACCGGGTGATCCCTCAAGGCGGCGGGGGAGGTTGGGGGGATGGCAAAGCGGCAGGTGAAGGCAGGCTGATGCCCGTTGGAGCGAAGCGCAGGCGGGCTGATGCCTGTCGAACCGCCGCAAAGCCAGCGCCAAACCTCCTTCGTCGCCGGGGATTTGACAGCGGGGCCCTTTTCGTGGTAAGATAGGGGTTGTTCCCTGCGGGAGTGGCGGAATGGCAGACGCGCTGGTCTTAGGAGCCAGTACCTATGGTGTGTGGGTTCAAGTCCCATCTCCCGCACCAAATAAAAAAGACGCCATGTGGCGTCTTTTTTATTTGGTGCCAAGGGGAGCAGAAAGCCTGTGCAAAGGGTTAGTCTGTGCCCTGATGAAACGCGAAAGACAACCCTGACGGTTTTCTTTCACACTATCTTTCCCTCCGATGGGGGTAGTTTGTGAAGAAATACACTGGGGCGTCTTTTTTATTTGGTGCCAGGGGGAATGAAAGCCTGCGCTAAGGGATAGCCTGTGTTCTGATGAAACGCGAAGGGTGAATCCGCTCCGGTTCTCCCCCCTTGAAAAGCTTATAGCTTATATAGGAAACTCCCCCGGATGTTGGTCGGGGGAGTTTTTTTCGGGTTGGTTCAGCGCTCTTCGCGGAAGTAGGAAAGGCCGAGGCTGGCGGGGGGCTGGTTTTCCCGCTTTTTGCGGATACTGACCGCCACCAGCACAATGATAGTGACGAGGTAAGGGAGCATCTGAATGAGGGGCAGCAGGCGCATGGGGACATTGAGATAATTGAACAGGATATACAGCGCGCCAAACAGATAGCTGCCGAGGATGGCCATGGTGGGCTTCCAGGTGGCAAAGATGACGATGGCGATGGCGAGCCAGCCGCGGTCGCCGAAGCCGTTATTGGACCAGATACCATTGCTGTAATCCATGATGTAGAACAGGCCGCCAAGGCCGGCGATCATGCCGCCGATGCAGGTGGCAAGGTATTTATAACGGGTAACATTGATACCCGCGGCATCGGCAGTGGCGGGGTTTTCGCCCACGGCGCGCAGGTACAAGCCGGCGCGGCTGCGGCTAAGGAACAGGCTGACCGCTACCGCCAAAATGACGGCGAGGTAGACCAGAAAGCCATAGGAAAAGAACAGCTGGCCGATGGGGCCCATGCCGGAGGCAAAGGGCAGAGTAGTTTTATAGGCCTTGGCGATCTTGACGAGGGCGAGGTAAGGCACATCGCTTTTGACGATCTTGATGAGGGATCCGCCGAAGAAATTGCCGACGCCGACGCCGAAGGTGGTAATGGCCAGACCGGTGACATTCTGATTGGCCTTGAGGGTGACGGTGAGGAAGCAATAGAGCAGCGAGGTGAGCAGTGAGCCCGCCAGGCAGCACAGCAGCGGAATGAGGATAGCCGGGACCGGCTGCACCCGGGCGGCACTATTCTGATAGAAGAAGCCGCCGACCACGCCGGAGATGGCGCCGATATACATGATGCCGGGGATGCCGAGGTTCAGGTTGCCGGATTTTTCGGTGAGGATCTCGCCGGTGGCGCCGAACAGCAACGGGGTGCCCTGCAGTATGGCACGCTGGATAAAGCTGATGATGATTTCCATGGATCAGTTCCCCTCCCCGCTGACGGCGGCCGACGCCGTTTTTTCTTTTTTGTGATGATTGAAATGGACCTGGTAATTGATGAAGAACTCACAGCCGATGATGAAGAACAAGATGATGCCGGTAAGGATCTCGGAAAAATCGCTGTTGAGGCCAAACTTGGAGGTGACTTCATCGGCGCCGCGGGCCAGGAACACCAGCAGCAGCGTGGTAAGGATCATGGTGAAGGGATCGAACTTGGCGAGCCAGGAAACCATGATGGCGGTGAAGCCGCGGCCATCCACGAGGTTGGAATCGATGGAGTGGGAGGAGCCGCCGACCAGCAGCAGACCGGCCAGGCCGCAGATGGCGCCGGAAAGAGCCATGGTGCGGATGATGACCTTTTTAACATCGATACCGATGTAATGGGCGGTATTTTCGCTTTCGCCCACAACGGCGATCTCATAGCCGTGCTTGCTGTACCGCAGATAGATGTGCATGGCGATGCAGACGATGGCGACGATAAGGATATTGAGCAGATACTTGACGCCGAAAATTTCCGGGAACCAGCCGTGGGTGAGCAGATCGGGGCCGACAACATTGGAGCCGGTCTTATCCGCCACCTTGAGGAAGTATTCCACCAGCTGGATGGCAACATAGTTCATCATAAGGGTGAAGAGGGTCTCATTGGTGTTCCAGTGGGCCTTAAAGAAGGCGGGGATAATGCCCCAGATAACGCCGGAGAGGATGGCGGAAACTGCCATGATGAGGATGAGCAGACCATCGGGCACTTTGCCGCCCAGCACCAGCATGCATACCGCGGTGGAAAGGCAGCCGATGAGCACCTGGCCTTCGGCGCCGGTATTCCAGAAGCGCATGCGGAAGGCCGGGGTGACCGCCAGCGAGATGCACAGCAGAATGGCGATATCATGCAGGGTGACCAGCATACGGCCGGCGCCGAACGCGCCGTGGAGGATGGTGGCGTAGATGGAGAGGGGGTCATCCCCGGTGAGGACACGGGTGACCACACTGCAAACAATGAGCGCCAGCAGGATGGCAATGACCCGAATGAGAATGGCCCGGCCCAGCGGGATCTGATCCCGACGGGTGACATAGAGGAAGGGTTCCCGGGCGGGACGGGCAGTGGCCTGCGGTTTATTCAGCTTTGACATGGCTTTCACCCTCCCTTTCGGCTTTGGTCATCAGGAGGCCGATCTCCTCTTTGGTGGCGGTGCGGCCATCCACGGTGCCGGTGACGCGGCCGCCGCTGAGGACGATGACACGATCGCACAAGGCCAGCAGCACATCGAGGTCTTCGCCGACATAGATGACGGCAACGCCTTTTTCCTTTTGCTGATTGAGCAGATGATAGATAAGATAGGAAGAATTGATATCCAGGCCGCGGACGGGGTATGCGGCCATAAGCACGGTAGGCGCCGAGGCGATCTCGCGGCCGACCAGCACCTTTTGCACATTACCGCCGGAAAGGCGGCGGACAGGGGTGGTGGCATTGGGGGTAACGACACCGAGGTCTTCGATGATGCGCTCGGCCAGCTCCCGCGGGGGCTGACGATCGAGGAAGGCGGAGCGGCCGCGGCGGTAGCTGCGCAGCATCATGTTATCGATGATATCCATATTGCTGACAAGGCCCATGCCCAGGCGATCCTCCGGCACGAAGGAAAGGCGGACGCCCAGCTCGCGAATTTGCAGGGGAGTCTTATCCCGCAGGTTTTCGGTCTCACCGCTCTTGGGGTCTTCGTAGAGAATTTCGCCGCCGGTGACGGGCTGCAGGCCCGCAATGGCTTCCAGCAGCTCCCGCTGGCCGGAGCCGGCAATGCCCGCGATACCCAAGATCTCGCCTGCGCGGGCGGTAAAGGTGACCCGGTCGAGCAGCTGAACGCCATCCCGGCTGAGGCAGCTGACATCCTTGACCACCAGACGATCCTCCGGATTTTCGGGCATTTTGCGTTCGATATTGAGAACGACCTTCTGGCCGACCATCATCTCGGTGAGCTGGGCCTCGTTGGTTTCGGCGGTATTGACGGTGCCGGCGTTTTTGCCCTTGTGCAGCACGGTGACACGGTCCGAAAGGCTGAGCACCTCATTGAGCTTGTGGGTGATGATGACGATGGATTTGCCATCCTCCCGCATGCGGCGCAGCACGGCGAAGAGCTTTTCGGTTTCCTGCGGGGTGAGCACGGCGGTGGGCTCATCAAGAATGAGGATCTCCGCACCACGATACAGCACCTTGACGATCTCGACGGTCTGCTTTTCGGAAACGGACATGGCGTAGATCTTCTTTTTGGCGTCGATCTCGAAGCCATAGCGGGCGGAGATCTCCTCAACGCGGCGGGTGGCTTCCTTGAGGCGGTAGGGCTTGCCATCCTCCACACCCAGGACAATATTTTCGGTGGCGGTAAAGACATCGACCAGCTTGAAGTGCTGGTGCACCATACCGATGCCGCAGCGGAAGGCATCCCGCGGGGAGGAGATGGTGACCGGCTGGCCGTTGACATAAATTTCGCCCTCATCGGGGTGGTAGATGCCGGCGATCATGTTCATCAGGGTGGTTTTGCCGCTGCCGTTTTCGCCCAGCACGGCCAAAATCTCGCCCCGGCGGACGGTAAGGCTGACATGATCATTGGCAATGACCTTTTCACCAAAGCGCTTGGTGACATTGTGCAGTTCCAGTGCGTTCACAAAAAGCCTCCTCATCGGTGTGGTGTGTTCCCTTCTTCTGGCAAGGGCAAACCGGAAAGGTCTGCCCTTGCCAGGAAAAGGGCGGGGAGAAAAATCAAAGCACAAGGGGGGCCAAGGCCCCCGCTTGTGTTTTTTGATGGCAGGTTTCAGCCGTCAAGCGGCTTTGCAAAGCCGATCTTAGCCGCCGAAATTGGTGTTCAGATTGGTCACGCCGTCGATGATGATATCGAAGTAGGGCGCGGAGCGGAAATCGACCGCGTTGGACTCATCGAAGTAGCCATCGTGGATGACATTGGTCTCGCCGGTGTAGTCACCATCGACATCGGCCAGGTACTCGGTGAGGGTCTTGCCATCGACGGTGAAGTTGGCGGTATCGAAGACATGCAGGGTGCCGGCTTCCAGCGCCTTGATGGCCTCATTGATCTTTTCGATGGTGCCCTCGGCGGCAACATCCTGATTGACACCGGAGAGAACGACGGAATTGGTGGCGATGGTGCCGCACCAATCGGGGGCAATGGCCTCGCCCTTCACAACGGTTTCGATGATGTACTGGAAATAAGGAGCCCAGTTGATGGCAGAAGAAATGATGAAGGGGGTCTCGCCGGCGGAATAGGTGCTGCCGTTGTAGGAAACATTGGGAACGCCGGCCAACTCGCAGGCAGTGGGAGCGCCGAGGGAATCGGCGTGCTGGCTGATGAGGACGCACTTATCCTTCTCGATGAGGGCGGTGGCGGCCTCCTGCTCCTTGGCCTGATCGTACCAGGAGCCGGTGTAGCGGACCTTCATGGTGGCGGAGGGGCAGACAGAGCGGGCGCCCAGGTAGAAGGAGGTCATGCCGGAGATAACCTCGGCATAGGTGAAGGCGCCGACATAGCCGATGACAGCCTGCTCGGCGGTGATCTTGCCGGCGGCGATCATCTCATTGAGCTTGAGGCCCGCAGCGATGCCGGCCAGGTAGCGGCCCTCATAGATGGAAGCGAAGGCATTGTGGAAGTTTTCGATGTTGGCGATCTTGCCGGAGGTGCCGGTGGCGTGGCAGAACTGGACCTCGGGATATTCCTGGGCGGCCTGCTTCATAAAGGACTCGTGGCCGAAGGAATCGGCGAAGATGACCTTGCAGCCCTTGTTCTTGGCCAGGTCAACGGCAGCATCGTAGCAGGAGCTGTCCTCGCCGATATTGGTGACGATGACGACCTGATCATCGGAGAGGCCGAGGTCCTTCTGCACCTGGCGCAGGGCCTGGATGAAGTTATTATCGTAGGTGGAGTTCTCATCGTGCAGGCAGATCATGCCGATCTTGAAATCAGCGGGGATCTCGACGGAGGGGGTCATAGCGTTGCGGGGCAGGACATCGGCAGACATACCCTTTACATCGGGGGTAGGGGTGGGGGTGCCGCAGCTCCGTGATGTGTTCCATCAAATGAACCAT
>OLJB01001721.1_pt1 | contig 10120 bp, 6 predicted proteins | sample 1601391 | NCBI WGS metagenome assembly OLJB01 (sample SAMN01915215, study PRJEB22387) | human gut metagenome | isolation source: stool | host: Homo sapiens | place: USA | reverse complement strand
CCCGCGTGCTCCCAGGCAAAGAGTTTTCCCGTCCGTCCGGAGCCCGTGGCTATCTCATCGAATATCAGCAGCAGGCCATGTTCCTTGCATATCTGTGCCGCTTCGCGCAGGTACTGGGGGTGGTAGAACCACATGCCGCCAGCGCCCTGCACCACAGGTTCGAGGATAAGCGCTGCCAGTTCCTCGTGATGCTCCTCTACCAGTTTCCGCAGTTCCACCGTATCCCGTTCATCCCATTCGCCGTGGAAGCGCGAGCGCGGCTGCGGCACGAAATAGCGCATCGGCAATGATGCCCCGAACAGCGAATGCATGCCCGTCACCGGGTCGCAGACAGACATGGCATTCCATGTATCCCCGTGATAGCCCGAACGGATAGTCACAAAATTGTTCTTCTTCGCCTTTCCCTTGCCATACCAGTACTGCACGGCCATTTTCAAGGCCACCTCTACTGCCACCGAGCCCGAGTCGGCATAGAATATCTTCTGCATGGACGGCGGGACAAGCGGTAGCAGCAACTGGCCCAGTTCAATGGCAGGGTCGTGTGTCAGCCCTCCGAACATCACATGCGACATCTTGCCCAGCTGTTTCTCTGCCGCCCGGTTCAGTGTAGGGTGGTTGTACCCGTGGACGGCGCACCACCACGACGACATTCCCTCTACGAGTGTTTCTCCGCTTTCCAGGGTGATGGTGGCGCCTTCGGCATGCTTCACCTTGTACACCGGTAGCGGGTTGGTGGTGGAGGTATAGGGGTGCCATAGGTGCTCTCTGTCGAACTGCGAGCCGCAGAACCGGTATCCGGCATCTTCTATCAGCACCTTGTCTTCCGACACTTTCGAGCCGAGCGTTGTCAGCAGGTCGCCCACGATGGCGGAGTTGATGCCGATGTGTAGCGCTTGCTTTACGGCCTCCTTGCTCAGTTGCGAGCGTCCTCCGGCAAAGCGGAGGAAAGCCGTCGGGTTGATGAAGCGGAAGAGGGCGATGGTGGTCAGTATTTCCTCCTCGCTGAGTGGCGCCTGCCGTTCCAGCGGTGTGCCGGGGATGGGGCTCAGGAGGTTGATGGGGATGGACTGTACTTCCAGCTCGCGCAGTGTGAAGGCGAATTCGATGCGTTGCTCCATGCTCTCGCCCATACCGATGATGCCGCCGCTGCAGATGTCCATGCCTACGTTGCGGGCGGCTTGCAGGGTGCGCAGCTTCTCTTCCTGCGTGTGCGTGCTGCACAGTTGGGGAAAGTAGGAGGGGGCTGTCTCCAGGTTGCAGTGATAGCGGGTGATGCCTGCGTCGTGCAGTGCCCGCATTTCGTCTTCGTTGAGCAGTCCCAGTGATGCGCACAACTGGATGGACGAGTGCCGGCGCATGTGCCGGGCGGCTTCGCACAGTTTCTCCATGTTTCTGGAGGAGGGCTTCCGTCCACTGGTCACCAGCGAGAAACGTGCCACGCCCTGGGCTTCATTATGCCGGGCATGCCGCAGGCATTCTTCTTTGTCCACCAGGTCGTACACGTCTGCCTGGGTTTTGTAGTGCGACGACTGTGCACACCACTTGCAGTTTTCCGGGCATCGTCCGGACTTGGCATTAATGATGGAGCACATGTCAAACTCCTCCGAGGCCAGGCCCCGGGTTATCTCGTGGGCAGCTTCGTATAGCGCTTCCTTGTCGGGTTGCACAGCCAGCCATTCGGCTTCTTCCTTACTGATGTGGCTGCCGCGCAGCACTTGTTCCTTTAATTTCTGTAGGGTCATATCTTTCTTGGGTTATGTTCATGGATAAAGACAGAGGTACGGATTGCCGGGGCGGTGCAGCTCGTCATTCTGCTGCATGGCTTCCGGTAATCCGTACCTCTTGTTCTCTTTTGTTTCAGGCTATATGTGTCTTGTCCGCCCGTATTCCCGCAGGGGCGGATGAATTGTGTTTCAAAAAGAATGTGCCGGTTCGTTCCCGGCTCCGTGAGGATACTTGTCAGGACGCTGCTGCTACCCAGCGGAATGCCGGTGTCGGTTTCTCTTCCTTCCGTTTCCCCTTTCCAGGCACTCTCTTCCCCGCATCCGGCATGTCCTGCGGTTCCCGCAGCCTTCTGTTTGGACAGAGAGCTGTCTGCCACGTTTTTGCGCAGGCAACCGATGGTGACACACCGCCCTATGCTGGCAAATGCAGCGTAGGCTTTTCTGCTCCAGCGGCGAAAGCGGATGGTAGGTGCGGCGGGTGATGTATTCCTCATGTTTTTCAGCCTGATACGGTTTTGTTTCCTTTTAACGGATGCAAATGTAGAAAAAATAATTTCATAACGGTAATGCTCATGCATGAAAAAAGCCGTGCAAATGCAACTATTGCGCGGCTCTTCTTTAAGGAATGTCGTAGGATTTCACTCTTTGGACGACTGGTAGTAGAGATACCAGTCATTATTGGTGGCACCATTGGACTCTACCCATTTGGCGAAATCGGGATACTCCAGGTCGATGCGTACGGTTTCCTTTGCCGGAGTGAACCGGATGGGGCCTTCCGTGCCGGTTGTGGCCGGCAGCATGATGGCGAATGGATATTTGCCGTCCTTGTTGATGTAGTAGGCATCGTCTTCGGCTCCGATTTGCTCTGCGTTGGCTTTACCGGTCGCTTTCTTCTTGGGCAGATGCACTTCTGTCCGGTTGTCGGCTCCGGCTGTATACTGGGCAATGATGAACGGGTTCAAGTCGCTCTCCAGATTCTTCTTAGGCAATGTGTTGTCTGCAAATGTACGGGTTACGGTAAATTCGTTGCCCTGCACAGACTTTGCATCGGGGAATAGGATGACAGAAGAGGTCTCTGTTTCATCGACTGCTCCGGCAGGCAGTTCTATGCTGCCTCGCTGGCTGGCCACATATTGCACGGCAAATGCGTTGGAGTATGTGGCGGCACCACTTTGCTGTACGGGTACAAAGGTGTCTTCCACCTTCAGCACATAATTGTTGCTGTTGAATGAAATGGCCCGTTTGTGTTCGATAATCACGTCGTTCAAGTCATAGTCACCGCCATTGGGCCAGATGTCTTCGTAGGCATACGTGCGGTAGGTTGTTTCGGAGCTCGTCACCGTAGGCTCTTCCGGGTCTATGACCGGACGGTCCGGGTCTTGAATGGCTTCATTGGGGTTGGCATCGATACAGAACAGTATGTCTTCGTAGCTGGTATCATCGCCATCTTCTACTCCGTAGACTACCGTGCCGTTGCTGGTGGAGAGGGAGATAAAGCGAGCTTGTTGGCCTGCATATATCTTGTTCCATTCTTTATTGGAATATATATAATTTATAGAGTAGTCGATACCTTTATTGGGGGTATATCCATTGGGGATGATGAAATATCCTATGGTATATCCTGCCGGGAATTTGGTGGAGACATTACCGTTTTCGTCCTGATACAGAAGTTGTATTTTTGTATTCTTCTGTATGGGAGCGTCATATCGGGAATATTTGTTACCACTTCCAGACCATCCGGTATACGGGTCGTCTCCTGCAATGGATGCATTGGGAATGATAATGAATTTGTCTACCTTGTCAGGGCTGTTGGGAATTTCATTGGTCTTGTAGTAATAATAGCCGATGGAAGTCAGGTAACCGGCACGTTCGGTCAGGAAGGTCAGATACAGTTCTGCATCGGTAATCGTTACGTGTTGTCCCTGGTTGTTGATATATGCTTGGGCAATGGTGGTGTTCACATGCTTTGTATCGCTCACCAAAGCTCTGTTGTCCAGATTGCTGGGTTTGCTGTCATAACCTTTCCACAGTGTGTGTTGTAACTGCTTTAAAGTTCCGTCATTGAAATTTCCCGTAGTTACAATGTCATTATTATCAATAATCTCACCGTGAGATTGTCCCCATCCAACGATGGAGTATACCCGTTCCTTCCTATCCTTTAGGTCGATAGTCAGGTTGGATTTTGCACGTGTCATGGCAGTTGAGCGGGTGTTGGCATTATTTTCGGTCATATCTACCACCACTTTGCCGTTTTCCACATCCGCTTCCACACACATGGGGGCTCCCCAACTTTGTGAGATGATATATACCTTTTCTGTCGCTTTGGGCAGTTCTACGTTGCCGGTGAAGCGTCCGTCTGCATCTGCAAAGATTTTAAAAACCGCTTCGCCGTTGATGGAGTAGAGGTTGTTTGTCTGATAGGTGATGGGGTCTTCTGTAAACACCTCTATTAATGCGCCTCCTGCGATTTTTCCATAATTCACGTCAAAAGCTACCTGGGCTGTTGTTGCAAAGTCAAAGTATTCGCTCTCCGGCTTTAGTTCTGTTTTTCCACGTTCGGGATTGTATAGGTCTTTTTCGGTACATCCCGTGAATATGCTGCAGGCAATTGCTGAAATGAGGGTTGCAGCACTAACTTTCGTCATAAGTCTAACTTTCATATTTTTATTGTTGTAGATTGCTTGCTTGTTTGTCTTATGAACGCTGTCTATATCACAACCGCCACCCACTTCACAGACGAGTTGTAGATACTACATTTTCTCGAGCGCTTTTTTCATGTTGCAAATATAAACATAGTATTTATAATCTACAACTTTTGGGGTTTAAAAACACTTTTGGTGGGTTAAAAAGTTGTATAAAGTGAATTGATACTAATTGGATGAATCGAATGGTGCGGGCATAAAAAAAGGCTATCTATCCCAGACAGCCAATCTTTTGTTAACCTTAAATCTAATACTATGAAAAACACATTGCAAAGGTACGTGTTTTCTGATAATCTCCAAATTTGCAGTAGATAATATCATGTTTTATAACAAGACTTAATGGTCATTAAGAACTTTATCTGCAATATTCATCGTACATTTGCTCCTGATATATCATCCGTTTGCCCTTTATGCATTATGCATTCGGTGCAGACGGATGATGTGTTTTCGTGAACTTATATACAGACAAACAACTATAAAACATACATTTATAATGAAATCAATCCAGAACAAAGGAATAAACCTCACCGCAGAAGACCTCAAAAATCGAATCGCTGACAGAAAAGAACGATATGCCAAGCAGCAGGTACGACGCGAGAAATTGGAACAAACCATGGAGAACACCCGCAATGACATCGAGCAACTGGAGTATACCCTTGCACAGATGGAACGTACCGCCAAGCGCTCCCGTAATGCTGCCGTACAGCCTTCCCGTTTTGTTCCCCGCGAGCATATCGCTAGCTTCTTTGCCCGTGTTTCCCGTTTTTTCGACCACCTTCAGCACCGCTTGCACCGTAGCTTGAACTATACTTGGTTCTGCCTTGTGCTATGCTCCCGATATACTTTTCAGAGCCGCCTGAAAAGCGTAGAACGCTGCTGTCTCACACCGGCCACGGTGCTGGGGTACTTCAAGAGGGAGAGGGAGATGTAACCAGTGACTTCGCTCTTATGGTAGAAGCAGCCTTAGGGATTAGTGCGGAACTCCTCGTTAATAGGCAGGCGAGATATAATATGGCTGTCTCTCTTAAAGAAAAATCGCTGACCGATAAGTTACATGAAATACGCAAAATGTGTGCTTCCCTATTATAGTATGAAAGTGTTGCTTTTATCAATAAGACAGTGAGGGTGTGTCATCAACCGTTTTGACACATTCATTTTTCTTGAGCAAGTTTTCTTATTGCCACTCGAACTTTCCCAGTTTTCCCTCCCATTCTAACTTTGCAACATGTTTTATTAATAAATATATGCAAAATGATAAAAGAACAAAGTTTTGAATGGCTGCTCGAGGGATGCCATCGCATTGCAGATGTGGCAGTGGCCTATTACCCAAACTACGCGTATGCCTGCTCGGCCGTAAAGGCCCTGCGCCGTTCCATTGCGGAACACGCTTGCCTGCTGAAGGATCTGACGGACCAGGGCTATACCGCCAGGACTGCCCACCTCACCCCCGTACAGATAGGCATCCTCCTGAGCTACTGGGGGATGCCCGACCACGTGAAGGATATGGCCGTGAAAAATCCGTATCTTCTGGTCTCTAAAAAATATGCGAAATAGAGAATGTATTTCTAATACATTCTGATTATTTTAGTATATTATTATATAGGGTGGTGGAGGATGAGGTGAAACCCTCTCTCGCCACCTTATGTATTTCATTAATTTTTAGCCGATTCTAACTGCTTATTTGTATCCCCCTGGCTGGTCCCTTACCTTTGTCGCATTATCGAATTAAGAATAGACAAAAATGGAAAAAGAAATGAGACCCATGACAACGGAGATGCTGAAGAAAGGCTATCTCCTCTTCCCCAAAGCCTTGTTTGAGGAACAAATGAATATGAAAACCGGAGAGAAAGCCGCCGATGCCTTCGAAGCCTTTGTCTTTGTGCTGACACACGTCAACTACAGCACGGTGACCTGCAACGTCAGGGGACACCTTTTCGACTGTGTACGTGGCGAGTCCGTACTTTCCCTGGCTCGCTGGATGGAGATATTGGGGTGGCCTCGCAACCGTACGCGCTACTTCTTCAACAAGATGTTCGACGCCGGCATCGTGGAGCGGGTGGCCAACCCCTACGTGATGCACATCCGTATCCCCGATTATGATTTCCTTACTGGCAATGCCCGTCCTAAAGCAGCCCCGCGGAAGAAGAAGGCAGCGCCGGTGGCTGGGGTGGGAGAGGACTTCTGCATCTTCTGGGAAAAGTTTCATGACATCACCGAGCATCCCAAAGTAAACATCGGCCGGGCCCGTCGCGAATGGAAAAAATTGACGGCAGGCGAGAAACAGCGGGCACTGGACAACATCGACGAATATTACGACCATCTGAACAACCAAAAATATTGTAAACAAGCCGCCACCTATCTGGCGGACAAATCTTTTGAAAATGAATATGATGACTGAAACTACTTTTTCCCACGACAGTGACCTCGAAGAAGCTGTCATCGGTGCCTGCATGATAGAGCGCGCTGCCATGCCTCTGGTGGCGGACAAACTTCGTCCCGAGATGTTCTACGAGGAGAAGAATCTGGAAATTTTTGCCGCCCTGCAATCGATGTATCGCAGCGCGAAGTCCATAGATACCATCACGCTGAAGAACGAACTGGCAGCCCGTGGCAAACTCGATGCCGTGGGCGGGCCTTACGAACTGTTACGCATCAGCTCGAAGGTCAGCTCCAGTGCTCATCTGGAGTATCATGCGCTCATCCTTAGGCAATTGCACACGCGGCGTATCATGCGTACGGGATTCCAGCAACTGCTGGCGTTCAGTGCCGACGAGTCGATGGATATTGACGACATTCTGGTGGAAGCCCATCGACTGCTGGAGGGGCTGGAGGACGAGAGCGGCGTAGCCGACCACCTTCGCTCCATAGACCGGCTGATGGACGACACGCTGGCCGAGGTGGAGCAGCGTATGGAGCACGGATGCAACGGTATTACGGGTATCCCTACGGGTTTTGACGCTCTGGACCACGTTACGGCGGGCTGGCAGCGCGGCGACTTGAACATCCTTGCTGCCCGTCCGTCGGTGGGGAAGACCGCCTTTGCCCTCCACCTGGCCCGTGCCGCTGCCATGGTGGGGCGTCATGTGGTGGTCTTCAGCCTCGAAATGCAAGGCGAGCGCCTGGGCGACCGCTGGCTGCTTGCAGCTACGGAGGAGGTAGACCCGCAACACCTGCGCAGCGGCCAGCTCACCCCCGGCGAGGTGAGGCAGGTGCATGAGGCGTCTGCCGAGTTGTCGCGGTTGCCCATACTGATAGACGACCATCCGATGACGAGCATGGACCGCGTGCGTTCTTCCGCCCGCCTGCTGAAGAGCAAGAATCGCTGTGACATGGTGATTGTGGACTATCTGCAACTATGTGACATGAGGAGTGACCAGAAAAACCGTAACCGCGAGCAGGAAGTGGCGCAGGCAAGCCGCAAGGCAAAGCTGCTGGCCAAGGAGCTGGATATCCCCGTACTGCTGCTGAGCCAGCTGAACCGGGCGAGCGACGGTACCATAGACCATCGCCCCACCTTGAGCAACCTGCGCGAGAGCGGCGCCATAGAGCAGGATGCGGATATGGTAATGCTGCTTTGCCGCCCTGCCCTCTACGGCAAGACCGTCGATAAGAAGAGTACTTATCCCACCGATGGCCTGGGTATCGTCATCATAGCCAAGCACCGTAATGGCAAAACCGGTGAAGTCTATTTCCATCATAACCAAAGCATGACAAAACTGGTGGACTACATACCACCATTGGAGTGGCTGACGAGGAATGCAAAGTGATGGATGGAAATTTATAGAATACAGAGACACAAAGACACGGAGATTTTTCTTATTGCTTGAAAAACTCTGTGTCTCCGTGTTTTTTGTAGTAAAAAAAATGGCAAAACACTTGACTTCCGCTTCTTAATGTTGTATCTTTGTAATGTGCTTAAGAAAAGGAATAATCATTGATTCGGGCGCCCTATCCCTTCCCTTACCCACTTCTCTCTTATAACTCATTTTTCTTAACTTAAACCTTAACTTTTTAAATTTATGGATGTAATTGTAGAGCGCTTCCAGCGCCGTAAAATCGTGAGCAACCCGGCTTCGCCCATGTTGTACTATCTCCGTCAGAAACCCAAGACCTGCGGCACCGTGGACATCGATGTCCTTGCCGCCTCCATTCAGAAAAACTGTGCCATGACGAAGGGCGACGTGAAGCACGTCATCGAAGCCCTGGTGGAGGAGATTCAAGGCAACCTTGCCAATGGCGACAAGGTGAAGCTGAACCAGCTGGGCACTTTCCACATGACGTTCCGCTGTCCCGGCATGGAGGCCTCGGACAAATGTACGGTGCGCAATATCTCGAAGGTGAATATCCGCTTTATCCCCGACAAGGAGCTGAAGCTGGTGAACGGCAGTACCGCCGTGACCCGCAGCCCGGCGAATGTGGGCTTTGTGCTCGACAAGCCCGAGGAGGGCGGCTCCGGCGGCGGCAATCAAGGCGGTGGTTCCGGAGGCGGCTCCGGCGACGACGGCGACCAGGGCGAAAATCCGCTGGGATAAAGAAGGAATGATTAAGGGTTAGTGATTAATGGTTAATGAACACAAGCAAATCGCTTATCGCTAATCAATCCCTAATGATTAACCATTAATCATTAGCCCTTAATCCTTAATCACTAATCCTTAACCATTAATTCTTAACTATTAATCCTTAATTTTATGAGTACAAAATCATCTGTTTGGGATAAGATTCTGAAAGTGATAATCGCTGTAGCCTCCGCGCTTATTGGTGCCCTGAGCGCCCATGCCATGACAGTGTAGCGGGTTTCCTTCACTTTTAATTTTTAATTTCTAATTTTTAATTCTCATGAGATTCATCAATCTTATCGTCGTCCATTGTTCCGCCACCCGCTGCGACCGCTGCTATACGGAGCACGACTTGACGACAGACCACCTGCGCCGGGGCTTCTCCGGCGCAGGTTATCATTTTTATATCCGCAAGAACGGTGACATCAAGTCCCTCCGTCCCTTGGCCCTGCCCGGTGCCCATGCCCGCGGTTGGAACGACAAGAGCATCGGGGTCTGTTACGAAGGCGGTCTTGACGAGTGCGGTCGCCCTGCCGATACACGCACCCCTTTCCAAAGGCACTCCCTGCGTGTGCTTGTGTTGCTGTTGCTGAAGGATTATCCCGGTTCCCGGCTTTGCGGTCACCGCGACCTGAGCCCCGACCTGAACCATATAAGGGGGGCAAATCACTTTGTATGTAAACTACGAGAGGGATAAATTGGCTGAAATGCCGATGGATAAAGGGATTGACGTAAAGATATAGATTTTATGAGTCCAAAACGTTCTGTTATATTTGCTTATATTGTGGGCTAATTTAATTGAGTTTTTATGAAGTTCTAAACAGTAAAAATGATAATACGTAAAGTAGAGGGCTGAATTGACGCTTTTTGAGGCGCGATTCAGCCCTTTTTCCGTGTGGAGTGTTTAGGTCATTCTTGAACACAACGAATGAGATGAGACTGCTTGATAATGGCTCTACGGGTTATCTTAACGCCACCATCAGTGAGACCGGCATGAAGTAGCGAGCTCTTTTTGATACCTATTTGAGCGTCATTTAGGACGGTGTAGATAGCGCTGATGCTGCCGAAATAATAGTCCTTTTTCTCGAAAATGAGATGTACGTGAATTATCTTAGTCATAAATTCATTATTTAGAAGT
>OLJB01001716.1_pt1 | contig 10127 bp, 6 predicted proteins | sample 1601391 | NCBI WGS metagenome assembly OLJB01 (sample SAMN01915215, study PRJEB22387) | human gut metagenome | isolation source: stool | host: Homo sapiens | place: USA | reverse complement strand
AACCGATGCGGTAAGCACCTGAATCGAGTACGATGATAGAACGGTGGTCGTTCTCAAAGGTGATGTCGCTCTTCACGCCAGCGTAAGTTACATAGAGGTAGTTGGTCTGAGCAGGATACTCTGCTGCCAGGGTATCAATCTGCTTTACTACAGGCAGGATGCCATAGCTCTTGCGCTTGTTGCGAACCAGGAGGGCTGCCTTGTGCATGTTGCCCAACTCCTGCTCCAAGCCCACGGCACGGGCTACCTGGAAGTCGGTAAAACCGTAAACCTTAGCGGTGCGGAGCAAATCCTGGTCAAGAGTATTGATGTTGCACTTCTTCATCGCCTCGTCGATGTCGATGATGTGCTTCAACTTCTCAAGGAACCACTTGTCAATCTTGGTCAAGTCGTGAATCTGATCTACGGTATAGCCCTTGTGCATAGCCTTTGAAATCACGAACACACGCTTATCTGTTGGCTCGCGCAAAGCTGCATCGATATCGTCGATTTCAAGTTCCTTGTTCTCTACGAAACCGTGCATGCCCTGACCAATCATACGAAGACCCTTCTGGATGGCCTCCTCGAAGTTGCGGCCGATGGCCATTACCTCACCTACTGACTTCATAGATGAACCCAACTCCTTATCTACGCCACGGAACTTAGACAAGTCCCAACGAGGAATCTTACAAACTACGTAGTCCAATGCTGGCTCGAAGAAGGCAGATGTGGTCTTGGTTACTGAGTTCTTCAACTCGAACAGACCATAGCCCATACCGAGCTTGGCAGCAACGAAGGCAAGAGGATAACCAGTAGCCTTAGATGCCAAGGCTGATGAACGGCTCAAACGGGCATTCACCTCGATAACACGATAATCCTCGCTCTTAGGGTCGAAGGCATACTGCACGTTACACTCACCCACGATTCCGATGTGACGGATAATCTTGATGGCGAGGGCACGGAGCTTATGATACTCAGAATTGCTCAGGGTCTGAGATGGAGCGATGACGATACTCTCACCGGTATGGATGCCCAGTGGGTCGAAGTTCTCCATGTTACAAACTGTGATACAGTTGTCGTAACGGTCGCGAACTACCTCATACTCAATCTCTTTCCAGCCCTTCAAACTCTTCTCTACCAATACCTGTGGAGAGAAAGAGAAGGCCTTCTCTGCGAGCTTGTTCAGTTCCTCCTCGTTGTCTGCGAAACCGGAACCGAGACCACCCAAGGCGTAAGCAGCACGGATGATGACAGGATAGCCGAGTTCGGCAGCAGCCTTGCGGGCCTGCTCGATGTTCTCGCAAGCCTCACTCTTGATGGTCTTCACATTGATTTCATCCAGCTTCTCTACGAAGAGCTCACGGTCCTCAGTATCCATGATAGCCTGTACTGGAGTACCCAATACCTTGACATTATATTTCTCCAAGATGCCCTGGCGATAGAGTTCCACACCACAGTTGAGGGCTGTCTGACCACCGAAGCTGAGGAGGATACCGTCTGGATTCTCCTTCTGGATAACACGCTCTACGAAGTATGGCTGCACTGGCAGGAAGTAAATCTGGTCGGCAACACCTTCTGATGTCTGTACGGTTGCGATATTCGGGTTGATGAGCACAGTCTCGATACCTTCCTCGCGCAATGCCTTCAGGGCCTGCGAACCTGAGTAGTCGAACTCACCTGCTTCACCGATCTTCAAGGCTCCAGAACCTAAGAGGAGCACCTTCTTTATATTTTCGTCTTTCATTATTTTCCTAATTATTTTAGTGTTTCTACAAACTTATCAAACATGAACTCTGTATCCACAGGGCCTGAGCAAGCCTCTGGGTGGAACTGGCTTGAGAACCAAGGGTTCACCTTGTGGCGGATACCCTCGTTAGAGCCATCATTCATATTTACAAAGAGTTCCTCCCAATCGTTGCCCAATGTCTTGGCATCAACGGCATAACCGTGGTTCTGAGAGGTGATGTAGCAATTGTTGGTTCCTACCATGCGCACTGGCTGGTTGTGTGAACGGTGACCATACTTCAACTTGTAGATAGTAGCACCGGCTGCCTTAGAAAGCAACTGGTTACCCATACAGATACCGCAGATAGGTTTGCGGCTCTGGCTAATCTGCTTGCGAATAATGTTTACTGCATCCTCGCACATATCTGGGTCACCAGGACCATTGGCCAGGAACAATCCGTCGAAGTCCATATCGGTGTAATCGTAATTCCATGGCACACGGATCACCTCTACGCCTCTGTTGATGAGGCAACGGATGATGTTTGCCTTCACACCGCAGTCAACGAGAACCACCTTCTTGCCGGCACCCTCGTTATAACGGATAATTTCCTTGCAGCTTACCTGGTCAACAAAGTTTACACCCTCATAGTTAGCCTCAGGAATGTTGTCAGGCTCATCATCAAAGAGAATCTTACCCATCATCACACCATGCTCACGAAGCACCTTAGTCAACTCACGGGTGTCGATGCCTGTGATTCCTGGCACCTTTTCGCGCTTCAACCAGTCGGCAAGACTCTCCACTGCATTCCAGTGGCTGTACTGCTCGCTGTAATCATTCACGATGATGGCAGAAGCATAAATCTTGTCACTCTCCATGAAGGTTGGCAAACCATTCTCCTCAAAAGTAAATGGTGGCACACCATAGTTGCCCACGAGAGGGAATGTAAGTGTCATCAACTGACCGGCGTAAGAAGGGTCGGTCAAACTCTCTGGATATCCCATCATGGCTGTGTTGAACACAACCTCGCCCGCTACAGGAGCGTCATATCCAAAAGATTTGCCATGGAACTTAGTTCCATCGCTCAAAACTAAGGTTACTTTTTTCATATCTGACATTTGATTCTTTTATTTCATACTTATAAGAGCAAATGAATTCTTCACTCTTCGTTCTTCTCTATTCACTTATTTATGATAAACGTTTTCGATGTAGTTTACAAACGACTGGTTACAGAGCTTCGTGCCGCCTGGGGTTGGATAATGACCGGTGAAATACCAGTCGCCCTTGTGGTTTGGAATCGCCTCGCGCAAGCCCTCGATGCTCTGGAATACAAGCTGGATAGGAGTGGTCATGCCCTCTGGGCGAAGCATCTCAACAATCTTCTCGTTGATTTCCTCGGTGCTGAATGGCTTGTAGATGGAGCGTACCGGATTGATCTGCTCCTCCTTTGGCTTTGCCAATTCTGCCTTGCAAGCCTCATAGGTCTGCTCGATAAGGTCTTCCATCTTGCGCTCTTTCAAAAGCTGGATGGCAGCACGGAACACGCAGAACTCTTCCAGTCTTGCCATATCGATGCCGTAGTAATCCGGATATCGGATCTGAGGGGCACTGGAAACCACTACAATCTTCTTAGGATGCAGACGGTCGAGGATGCGGAGAATACTCTCCTTCAGGGTAGTACCACGCACAATACTATCATCGATAATGACAAGATTATCCACATTCGGCTCGATGCTTCCGTAGGTTACATCATACACGTGGCTCGCCAGGTCGTTACGGCTGTTGCCCTCAGTAATGAAGGTACGGAGTTTGATATCCTTCCATGCTATCTTTTCTGAGCGGACGAAGTCGCCGAGGATTTCGTATAATTCTTCTTTTGATGGAACATGGTCGAGGTTGGCAATCTGCTCAATCTTGGTCTCATTAAGATACTTCTTGAAACCGCTCAACATGCCATAGTAAGCCACCTCGGCAGTGTTCGGGATATAGCTGAACACGGTGTGGTCTACATCATAATCCACAGCCTTCAGGATAGGCTGGGTCAACTGCTCGCCCAACTGCTTACGCTCCTTATAGATATCCTTGTCGGAACCACGACTGAAGTAGATGCGCTCGAATGAGCAGGCTGAATCGCCCTTCTGCTCCATGATGCGCTCGATGCTGCACTCTCCGTTCTTCTTCACAAGAAGCGCCGTGCCCGGCATCAGTTCCTGCACTTCCTCTGCCTCCAGGTCGAAGGTGGTCTGAAGTACAGGGCGCTCGCTGGCTACTACCACGATTTCATCGTTCTTGTAATAGAACGCAGGACGGATGCCCCAAGGGTCGCGCATAGAGAACATCTCGCCCGAACCGGTGATACCGCAAACCACATAACCGCCATCAAAGTTCTTCATCGTGGTCTTGAGTACATTGCTCATCTTCACGTGGTCTTCTATATAGTTGGTGATATCGGTATTCTGCATCTCCATCGCCTTTGCAGCTACGAAGTTGCGTTCCACCTCTCTGTCCAGACGGTGGCCCATCAGTTCAAGCATGATGTAGGTGTCGCTGTAGATGCGAGGACTCTGGCCCTGCTTGGTAAGTTCCTCGAAGATTTCATCTACGTTGGTCATGTTGAAGTTACCACAAAGGCAGAGGTTCTTCGCCTTCCAGTTGTTACGTCGCAGGAATGGGTGCACATACTGAATGCCACTCTTTCCGGTGGTACTGTAGCGCAGGTGTCCCATATAAAGTTCGCCTGCAAAAGGCAGTTCCTCTTTAGCGAACTTTGCATCAGCAAGCTGCTCGGGAGTCAGGCTCTTGAAGTTGGCATTCGCCTTGCCGAAGATTTCGGTCACGGCATTCTTGCCCTCTGCACGCTCACGGAACATATACTCATGACCAGGCTTACCGCCCAGTTTGACACAAGCCATACCAGCACCCTCCTGGCCACGGTTGTGCTGCTTCTCCATCATCAGATAGAGTTTGTTGAGTGCGTACATCCAAGTACCATACTTCTGCTGGTAATACTCCAGTGGCTTGAGCAATCTGATCATTGCTACACCACACTCATGTTTCAATGGTTCCATCTCTCTATTATCCTTATCTTATTTAGTTTAATTTGAATATACCTATCCGAGGGATCCCCCTCCAAAAAAAGGGAAACGTCAAGAAATGACGAATCCCTTTATATATTATTCTACAGTAACTGACTTGGCCAAGTTTCTAGGTTGGTCAACGTCCTTGCCCTTACATACAGCTACATGGTAAGCCAAGAGCTGCAAAGGAATGGTAGCCAATAATGGCTCCAGGCACTCCAAGGTCTCAGGGAGTTCAATCACTTCGTCGGCAATCTTGGAAATGGTTTCATCGCCATTGCTGACAATAGCAATAACACGACCCTGACGGGCTTTAATCTCCTGGATATTAGACAAGACCTTCTCGTACATGAAGTTGTGGGTAGCAATAACTACCACTGGCATATCGCTGTCAATCAATGCGATAGGGCCATGCTTCATCTCCGCTGCAGGATAACCCTCAGCGTGGATGTAGCTAATCTCCTTCAACTTCAATGCACCCTCAAGGGCCACAGGATACTGGAATCCACGACCCAGATAGATGAAATTGCGAGCGTATGTAAACGTACGGCTCAAGTCAGCTATCTTATTGTTGAGCTTCAACACTTCCTTCATCTTGGCAGGAATGTTCCAAAGCTGTTCTGTAATCTTCTGATATTCATTTTCGCTGATGGTTCCCCTCTCCTTACCGATGGCAAGTGCCAGGAGGATAAGGACGGTAACCTGACCAGTGAACGCCTTGGTAGAGGCAACACCTATCTCCGGACCTACGTGAATATAGGTACCTGTATCTGTCTCTCGTGCGATGGAAGAACCGATGGAGTTACAGATACCATAGATAAACGCACCGCTCTCCTTGGCAAGCTTGATGGCAGCCAGGGTATCAGCGGTTTCACCACTCTGGGAAATGGCGATGACAACATCGTCCTTCGTTACCACAGGATTGCGATAACGGAACTCTGATGCATATTCTACTTCTACAGGGATGCGGCAATAGTTCTCTATCATCTGCTTGCCGATAAGTCCGGCATGCCATGATGTACCACAAGCCACGATGATGATTCGCTTGGCATTGAGAAGCTGCTGGCGATGGTCGGTAATGGAGCTGAGCACGACACCCATCTCAGTCTCCTTCTTGCTGGTTGTATCGTCGCCATCAGTCATTACGCGAGTTTCCACTGTGCGGCTAACTACACGGCCACGCATACAGTTACGAAGGCACTCTGGCTGCTCAAAAATTTCCTTCAACATAAAGTGAGGGAAACCGCCCTTCTCTATCTGACCGAGATCAATGTCTACGGTCTGTACCTCAGGGTTGAGTTTAACGTTCTGGATGTTCACCACCTGCAATTCCTCACCGAGGCGCATCACAGCGATGTTACCATCCTCCAGATAAACCACCTTATCTGTATATTCGATGATAGGACTGGCATCAGAACCGAGATAAAACTCTCCATCCTTTCCGATACCTACAACCAATGGACTCTGTTTACGGGCAGCAATGATCTGATTAGGGTTACGCTTATCAAGAATTGCGATAGCGTAAGCTCCGATTACCTGCCGGAGAGCCACCTGAACGGCAGTCAGCAGGTCAAGTTTTTTCTTAACCTGAATATATTCAATCAGCTGGACAAGAACCTCTGTATCTGTCTCGCTTCTGAACTCTACTCCCTTGGCAATGAGATTCTTCTTGATATCGGCATAGTTTTCAATGATTCCATTATGAATCATGGCAAGGTTCTTGCTAGAAGAATAATGCGGGTGAGCATTCACAGCAGAAGGCTCTCCATGGGTAGCCCAACGGGTATGAGCAATACCCACATGTCCCGAAATATCCTTATCAGAGCAGAACGCTTCGAGATCTGCCACTTTACCCTTTGCTTTGTAAACGTTCAAAGCTCCATCATTACTGATTAGAGCCACGCCTGCACTATCGTATCCACGATATTCCAAGCGCTTTAAACCCTTGATAAGAGCGGGATAAGCCTCGCCCTTACCTAAATATCCTACTATGCCACACATATATATACTTTAATTTTATTATATAGTATCCTGATTTTATCCTCTTCGATGATCTGTTATCGCAAGATATTGACAATCAACGATGCGATAGAAATCAATGTACCAACGGCAGAGAACCACAATGTGGTAGATGAACCGATGGCTGAGTTTTGAGCTTTCACCTTATTTGGCTCTACATAGATGATATCATTCTGCTGCAGATAATAGAAAGGTGAATTAATGATATTTGCATCATTCAAGTTCATACGATAGGTATGCTTCTCTCCTGCAGCATCCTGACGAATCAGCAACACATTGTCGCGCTTACCATAGATAGTAAGGTCGCCTGCCTGAGCCAAAGCCTCGAGAATACTCATTTTCTCCTGAGGTACTGAAATGATGCCCGGCTTGGTAACTTCACCTAATACAGAAACATGATAACTTGCCATACGAACTGTAACGATTGGATTTTCCTTTGCAGCCAAGTAAGGCTTTACCTTTTTCTTGATAAGATCTTCTGCCTGTTTCTTGGTCAAACCACCTACATGCAATGTTCCAACAACAGGAAACTCGATGTTACCGGAATTGTCAACCAGATAACCTTGCAAAGAACCAGTACCAGAACTCAACTGCCCGCTGTTTCCCAAAGTTTGAGAAACAGAAAGGTTGAAAGGCATGGCAGCCTTTGGATCTGTCGTAATCACGGTAATGGTAAGTTCGTCCTTAGGCATAATCTTAGCTTCATAAAGCATTCTTGAAGCAGCCAAACTGATAGAATCTGCATTTTGGAAATAAGCTACATTCTTAGTACTTCCACAACTGCCAAGTACTAAGAGCATAGTCAAAGCGACTAAAACTGAACTAACGAGTTTTTTCATTTTCTAAAATTTTCGTTTTAAAATATTGGTGCAAAATTACGGTATTTTTTTGAATACTGCAAATTTTTGCACCAATAATTCTATTTACGTCTATTTTTTTTTGAAATAATAGCCTTTTTTACTTATCTTCGATGCCATTTGATGGCAAATTAAAGCTATAACTGTTATCGAAAATCTTCTTCACTTTATTAATCTCAACGAAGGTTGTGCCTCCACCCTCTCCAAAGCTACCGCTCAGATAAGCAATCTTATCCTCCTCACCTAAGTAGCCTTTCTGGCGAAGCATACGTACCGCTGCGGTAAACATAGCCTTGGTAGAAACCTGATCCTTCTGATGAATTGGAATAATACCATAGCTCAGATTCAACCAGCGCTGGAGTTTCTCCTTATAGCAGATTGCCAATACCGGATTTGGACCACGGAAGGCTGCCAGGTCGCGTGCAGTCTGACCGGTCTCGCCATCGGTAATAATACCAGCAACACCCAACTTTTTTGTAGCCTCAATGGCAGCATGAGCCAGGAAGAGCTTCTGGTCAATCTTACCATCTTCCATTGGATCAATATCATTCAGTGGAGACTTATCCTTCTCTGCCTGCTCAGCAATACGGGCCATGGTCTGCACAGCCTCTACAGGATACTTTCCGCTTGCTGTCTCACCAGAAAGCATCAGCGCATCGGTGCGATAAAAGATAGCATTGGCAATATCAGTTACCTCAGCACGGGTAGGACGTGGATTTTTAATCATGGTATGCAACATCTGTGTTGCTACGATTACCGGTTTCTGCGCCTTCACACACTTAGAGATGATGCGGCGCTGGATGCCTGGAATTCTCTCGATTGGCACCTCGATACCCAGGTCACCACGGGCAACCATGATACCATAGCAGGCATCAATAATCTCGTCAATATTATCAACACCTTCCTGATTTTCAATCTTAGAGATAATCTTGATATCACTGTTGTGAGCGTCCAAGATATCCTGAACTGCCTTCACATCGGCTGCATTGCGCACAAAAGAGTGAGCGATGAAATCAATATCCAACTCGATAGCGAGTTCAATATTTCGGCGGTCTTTCTCTGTCAGTGCAGGCAGGTCGATATGCTCTCCCGGCACATTCACGCTCTTGTGAGCCCCGAGCACTCCCTCGTTCAGAACCTCGGCAACCAGCATAGGACCCTGGCTGTCGATAATCTTCATATCGAGTTCACCATCATCGAAGAGCAAATCATCACCTACCTTTACATCGGCTGCGATGTCAGGATAACTCACATTCACAATATCATGAGAAGACTCCATTTCCGGACGTCCAAAGATTTTCACTACATCACCAACATTGTAGTGGATAGGTTCCTTCACACCTGTAGTTCGCACCTCAGGACCTTTGGTATCAATCATAATACCAATATGTGGAGACACGGCTCTTACATTCTTTACGATGGTGCGTATACCCTCTTCTGTGGCATGAGCAGTATTCATACGAACAACGTTCATACCGGCGAAAAACAGTTTTCGGATAAAATCCTGATCACATCTACGATCACTGATGGAAGCGACAATCTTTGTTTGTTTCATATTTGTAATTTACCTTATTGAAATTTCAATGTTTGCGGTATTTCTACCATATTTCTTAAATTGCGTGCAAAGATACAAAGAATTTCTGAAATAAAAAACATCTGAAATACAAAATATATATAAAATATTGAGTAACTTTCAAATTGAAAGCGCATAAAACAGAAAATCTAGCCAATGGGACACTTCTCGTTCCCATTGACTAGATAACAAATCTATTAATCCCATTGAAAAACAGGATTCTTAATGATCAATTCTAAATTAGATATCCAAATCTGGCGCCTTCTCTGCTCCTGCTGCTGCCTCAAACTTAGGCATCACATTGAAATTGAAGAGGCCGGCGATAAGGGCACTAGGCATTTTTCTAACCGTCTGGTTATAGTTCTGAACGGCTTCATTATACTTGCGGCGTGCCTCGCTGATACGGTTTTCCGTACCCTCTTCCTGAACCTGAAGAGCCTTGAAGTTCTCGCTGGCTTTCAACTCAGGATATTTCTCGGCTACTACCATCAGTTTGGAGAATGCATTCGCCAACTCGCCCTGTGCAGCAGTATATTTCTTCAGGCTAGCCTCAGTAAGATTATTGGCATCCAGTTTTACCTGACCTACAGCAGCACGAGCCTTGGTCACCTCGGCGAAGGTTTCTTTCTCATGCTTGGCATAAGCCTTTACAATCTTAGCCAACTGTGGCATCATATCAGCACGACGCTGATACTGAGTCTGAACATTAGCCAACTCTGTGGTAGCCAACTCCTGTTTCTCTACCAATCCGTTATAACCACTGAACATCCATAGTACCAGCACAACTACGATGCCCAGAATAATCCAGCTTTTCTTTATACCTCTCTTTGCCGGTTGCATGTTTGAATTCATTGTCTGTTCCATTGTCATTATTATTAATTATTAATTCTAAACTATAA
>OLJB01001715.1_pt1 | contig 10127 bp, 9 predicted proteins | sample 1601391 | NCBI WGS metagenome assembly OLJB01 (sample SAMN01915215, study PRJEB22387) | human gut metagenome | isolation source: stool | host: Homo sapiens | place: USA | reverse complement strand
AATGCTAAAACTGCTTTTTCGTTTACCCCATCATCGATTCTAACCTAAAGAATTTTACGAACTGTTTTTTTGAAAAAACAAATAACTACAACTGTACCGATATATCGGAGACGTAAACTGTAGTATTAAATAAGGGGATGGTCAGCTCATTTGTGGCAGAATGGTATGGTCGAAGCGCGGAACGGCATCATGAATGAAGGGTGATGTCGCTCGAAATTATACGCAATGAAATAAGCGCGGTTCAGCAGGAATTGCTATTGAAGTTGGAAATAAAATCAATCGCCATGCTAGAATATTCACCAAAACAAGATTCCGAGGCCTGCTGAAAACAGGATCATCAGAATTGGCGATGGAGCTGTTTTTCTGATTATTTTACAAATCATATGTGTTGCTCCGAGCATGGCAAATACTGCGATAGAGCGCAAATCGGGCGCAAATCCGGCCTGTAAATCTGTGAGGCCAAACAGCGTAGACAGCGCCATGCTGAGCGCGGTCGCAATGATCATCGCTACAACGCACGGACGAACTCCCGATAAAAAGGCGTTGACGGGTGCATATTTCATCAGATTCTTTAGTGCGGATGCAATTAAGAGAATAATCAAAAATGACGGCAACACCACGCCCAGCGTTGCAACAAATGAACCGAGGATTCCGCCCTGTGTTGAGCCGATAAAGGTTGCCATATTCACGGCAAGGGGTCCCGGTGTGGATTCAGATACGGCAATAAAATTCAGAAACTCGTTCTCTGTCAGCCAGCCGTTGGAAAGCACCCTTTCGCGTACCAGCGAAACCATTCCATAGCCGCCGCCGAAAGACAAGGCACCGATCATCAAAAAGTTCAGAAAGAGACGCAGATATATCATGACGTTTTCCCATCTCCTTTCCGGATTTTTCGCAGAAAGAAAACAACAAGCCCGACCGCGCCGCAGATCAGGATGTAAAACACAGAGGAAAACGAAACTGCTGTGATCGAGCAGCAGAGCATGGAAGCCATGACCAACGTGAGAAGCGTCAAGTTTAGTGTGTTTTTGTCAATACTTTTAAGCATTTTCAGCCCTGCGGTAAGGATCAGATAGATCACACATACCTGAATCCCGCGGAATGCGCAGGAAACCCAGCGCAAACTGAGAAACTGATCAAAGAACAGCGAGATACCATAAATTACAAAGAAAGATGGAATGCAGACAGCAAGTGTGGACATGGTTGCACCCGCAAATCCTGCAATTTTGTAACCAATGTAAGTCGCACTGTTGACGGCGACTGGTCCTGGCGTGGATTCGGCTACCGCAACCATGTCCAGAAACTCGCTTTTTTCAAGCCATTTTTTCTTTTCAACGAACTCATTTTCAAGCAGCGCAATCATAGCGTATCCGCCGCCAAAGGTGAACGCACCGATTTTTAAGAATGTGATAAATAAAGAGCAAATTAGTTTCATGCCTGTATATCCTTCCTTCTGCAAATAATACCTACAAGTAAAACACCCAATAAAATCAGGCAGCCAGACAACACCTGCGACACGCGGACACCTGGCATCAGATAGAGACTGTCAGTACGCAGTCCTTCAATCAAAAATCTTCCAAGACCGTAAATCACAAAATACATACAGGTCAGGGTTCCTGCCTTTGGATTTTTTCTACTGACAATTAGCATGGTAGTCAACAGACACAAATTCCACATACTTTCATAGAAGAATGTTGCTTGATGCCATTCTCCAAGTACGTCAATATATACGGCATAAGGAAAAAACTGCAACGATGAATCTGTAACCAAATTGCCGAACGCTTCTTGATTTACAAAATTACCCCAACGTCCGATTGCTTGTCCAAGCACAAGACTTGGAACGACTAAATCCAGAAAACGGAACAAAGGAAATTTGTGATGGCGGCAAAATAAAATTGCCGTAACCAGACCGCCAATCACTCCACCATAAATGGCAAGCCCGCCTTTCCATATTTTGAAGATGGTAAGAATATCGCCGGAATAACTGTTCCACTCAAATACGACATAATATCCTCTGGCGCAGACAATTGCAATAGGTAATGCAAGAAGAATAAAGTCAAATATCAGATCGTCCTTGAGACCTTGTTTTCTGGCTCGGTAAATTGCAAGTATTACACCTAAAACCATACCGACGGCAATAATTACACCATACCAGGCAATGCTCCATCCCTCTATGCCAAATAAATTTTCAATCAAATACTTACTCATATCAACACCTTTTCTACACAATCAGAAATTCATTTTCTTGTTCTATATATCTGCAAAAGATAAATATACCGCAAATAATTTCCGGGACAAAACCGCAAATATCTTCCACAGCCCATCCTCCTGCAATACCCTTGTGCATAATACGAAGAACCTCCGAATTGTGGGCGTTTATCAAAGAATAATTCTGGCTATTGTGCATTGTCAAAAGATATTCTTCGCCGTTCACAACAATATTGGCATGGTCAACTCTTGGCATTCTGCAAATTGGCCAACCCACCACATTGGGATCATCACCATCTACATATCCGGGGCGAGCAGAACCGACTAACTGATTTTCGTTGTCGGTCAGTAAATATTCCCGATTTCTTACATCACCGGAACTTGCTTTTGATTCATCGAGATAACGGGCGTCCGCCGTCAAAAGCAGCTCACCTGCGATGCTGAGAATCTTTCTTTGCGGACCGAGCAACGCACTTTTTATTCTTACCAAGGCAAGCTGAGATTCATTTTTATAAAGGACTCCTGCCTTTATCGTATATTTCATAACTGCGCCTCCTCTCTTATACAAGTGAATACATGATGATTCCTGCAAATCCCGAACCTGCCATAACCAAAGCGGATTCGGTTTCCACTTTCTTAAAACAATAATGCCAATAACAAAAATAATCGCAGCAATCAAGTCCAAAGATGCCAAATCATTCGGAAGCGTTCTCTGTCCGTAGAGTGCCATAATCAACAGTGAGATACCCGCTGATGCAATCATTGCAATGACCGCAGGGCGAAGTCCGGCAAGAATGCCCTGCGCCATATTCAATCCACGGAACCGATAATAGATATAGGCAAGGGTCATTACGATAACACAGGATGGAAACACACAGCCAACCGTTGCGATGACAGCACCGTGAGCATTGCGCCGAGGAAACCCGCCACATGATAACCTACCAAAATGGAAACATTAACTGCTATTGCGCCCGGAGAAGACTGTGCGATTGCGGTCAGATCCATCATCTCATCTTCTTCAATCCAACCAAGTTTCTCCACGAATTTCTTTCGCATCAACGGAATGATTACAAATCCACCGCCAAAAGTGCTAGCACACAGTTTAAAAGTGGAGAAAAACAATTTTTTGTATTTTTGCAAGCTATTCACTTCTAAAAATGCCGTCCTTTCTATGTTTATTAACATTATACCGCTTGATTTCTGATAAGGGAAATAATATAATTTTACAGAAATGATAAGTATTTTTATATAAGGGGATTGTTATGACGATACGACACATGATAATATTTCGTACCGTATGCGAAAATGGATATAATTCCACCAAAGCAGCGGAAGTTTTACACATGACACAGCCAGCAGTCAGCCTTGCCATTAAGGAACTGGAGCAATATTACGGAGTACACCTGTTTGACAGAATCGGCAGACGATTGCAAATCACCGATGCAGGTCAGCATTTTCTTCAATATGCGATACATATATCCGACTTGTTTTCAGATATGGAAACAGGGTTGCGTGATTGGGATTCTAAAGGAGTTCTCCGTATTGGTGCAAGCATCACCATCGGCTCGCAGTTTTTACCGAACTATGTAAAGGCATTCTCTGAACTCTGCCCAGAGCTTGATGTCAGAGTTATCGTTGAGCAATCAGAACGTCTGGAACAAAAAATTTTGGCAAATGAATTGGATTGTGCGTTGATCGAAGGTATTGCACATGATCCAAATATCGTTTCGGAAGCCTACATGGAAGATCATTTGAGTGTTATATGCGGTACGGATAAAGGCTGGACACAGGGGCAAGTTATATCCATAGAAGATTTTCAAAGACAGCGATTTCTCTTGCGAGAAAAAGGCAGTGGCACACGAGAGGTGTTTAACCGTGTAGTTGAACAAGCTGGCATCCACATTACACCAGTATGGGAAGCAACGAGCACAACAGCACTGGTCAATGCTACAATCAATGGATTAGGAATTGCTGTATTACCGCATCGAATGATTCTTCCGGCTCTGCGACAAGGCTTGATTTGTACTGTCAAAGTAGAGGGGTTGAGTTTCAGCCGAAATTTCCATATAATTCATCATAAAGATAAGTTTTTAACAACTTCTGCCAAGCGATTTATTACTTTGTGCAGAGATTTTGAGACTGATTACCCCTTGCCTTGTTACAACGGACTATATGAATAAAAGATTAGAGCCGCAGTCCAATCACATGACTGCGGCTCTTGCAATATTAGTATAAAGATTTATATTCAGTTACAGTTTTCAGATATGCTTCGGGATTGCCGTTCAGTATCAGCTCAGCGTATGCACCGGGTCATTGTAAATCAGATAATCAAGCTAGAACAATAAAAAAATATAGAAAAGCTCGAAAACTTACTATGGAGCAATTAAGTGAAAAAAGTGGAATAAATTTATCAACATTAAAGAAATATGAAACTGATAATAGAAATCCTAAACTAGAACAACTCTCTAAAATTGCAGATGCATTAGAAGTAAGTGTATTTGAATTTTTAGACATAAAGGTAAAATCTGTAAACGATATTATATCTCTTGTTAATAAAATGAATATAGCTACTGATATTGATTGGGATATTGATAATGATAAAGTATGTATTTCTTTTAAGAATAAAGAAATCAATAATTGTTTAAAAGAATACGCTGTAGATTACAAAAAAGACAATATATTAATTGAAAAAACAGAAACTAATTATGAATCTACACTTACAAGACTTATGCTTATAAATGACAAGCTCAGATAAAAATAAATCATTACACAGTGACCAAATTCTCGTGCAAGCGCGGATATTAACTCGTTGCTCACATAAATACAAAAATAAAATCCTGGTTTCACTCCGTATAACTTGCCATCAACCTTAAGACTAACCGCACATAACGCTATGCATCCACGCTTAATACGTATGCCTTTTATCCTTTCAGCTGCCTGGACTGCCATATTTCCACCATACTTTCCATCACCAGCAACCGGCATGTTTAATATAATCTTATCTTTATCCTCGTATACCATATCCATCTTAACTAATAATTCCAATACTCTTAATCCACTTTGTAAAAAGTACTTTCCACTCACCAGTCTGTGCAAAATCATCACCACAGCCATAACCATGGCCACCTGTTCTGAATATATGAAGTTCAGCACTTACCCCGGCTTTTCTTGCTGCCATATAAAAGCCCACACTGTTCTCAGACAATGTTGTTCTGTCATCATCCGTTTCACATATAAATACTGGCGGCATATCCGGTCTTACAAGCTTATCCGGATTATACTTATGCAGTATCTTTGCCTTACTGTCACTGATTCTCTTAAGCACCTGTTCCTCAGACATATATCTTTTGCCTGCTTCAATACAATCGTCAATACTTATAACCGGATATGAACAAACAGCAAAATCTGGTCTTGCTGATAGTTTATCATATTCATCCTTATACTTATAATCCGCATACACATCACTTTCATACGCTGTTGATAATAACGCTGCCATAAAGCCTCCTGCTGAAAAGCCCATAACGCCTATCTTAGCTTCATCTATACCGAATTCCTGCGCCCTTCCTCTTATAACTCTCATTGCGCGCATAGCATCTATAAGTGGGACATCCTCTGCATTATCATGTTCATCTGATGGAAGTCTGCATTCAAGAACAAATGCAGCTATTCCCATACTGTTAAGCCACTTTGCAACATCTTCACCTTCAAAGTTGTATACAAGGCGTCTGAACGCACCGCCTGGAATAATCAATACTGCCGGAATCCTTTGTCTGTCTGTACTGTTACCAATACCATCAGGTATATAAGGAACAATATCTGGATCTGTAATGTTCTGCACTATATGCTTTACTCTTCCATCAGGCATATCTTCAGTGTAATATTTTCTTGTAAGCTTAAGGTTCTGCGAACCCGGAGCCCCATGCTCAAACAGCCTTATCTTGTTTACTGGTGTCTTAAACACCTCATTCTGCGTATCTGTCATATCTACTCCTCCCTGCTCTCAAGAAACAAAAGCTTATTAGCCTGTATGCTCAGCTCATCATAATGCATAAGCATATCACTCTCATCATATTCTTCCGGAATCACTTTATAGCCTTCAAACCTTATAAGATTCTTGAAATATTCTTCCACATCTGCTGTCTGCTTAACAACAACCTCACTGAATGCCACTCCCTCTTCTGACTCCTGAAAATCTGGTCTGTAAAGAAGCTCACCGGTAATTATATTTTCTTTATCGGCTACAAATACAGCTTTGGCATAATATTTGTTACTGTCCGTTGTCGCAAGACGTATTCTTCTTGGTGGTGCCATCGTCTTATCATTCATGGCATTCGCTTTTCTGACTTCTTCTGAATCAAAATAATCCTTTTCAATTATCATATTTAACCTTCTTTCTGTCATATAAATCACTCATAGTTTTACAATATCCAAAACAGGACGATATATTTAAGGTTCTTATGGATATATGTTCTAAACAGGCTTTTGTATCAGGGGGAAACTATTTTTCCATTTTTTAGCCCCAAAAATGGAATTTATTTTTTCACTTTCTTTTCCCCAGTTTTGCATTAAATAAATTCATTTTCTTCTTTTCACCTTGCTTCTTTTTGAAAAATTATATTTCCTTTTTTATGAAGAATTTCGGAAAATTAGATTTGCGTGATACAAAGAAGTAATTGTCTACCACAATGCTAACTCACATAGTGCTAAACGTCAATTATTTCTTACCATTATATTTCATCTGGTCTGACTTCTGTTGAATTAACTTCACGCACCATCTGCATCATATAATTTTTATTCATATCACCATTATCAGGAACTAATATAAGTTCGTGTATGCTGCTTGGTAAAACATATATCAACTGTTTCCTTTGGTATGTTTATTCCTTCATCTGCAATCTTCTCAGCAATTCTTCTTACAACTCCTGGTTTTATAATCTTCTGTTTCATTTGTCCTCCTTTAATTAATACCATGAAATCACCATTTCAAATTAGCCTTCTATATACGGCTTTAAAATGTGTATATGGCTCAAATTTAACTTTTTATGCTTTATATAATTTTAGGGAACATTCCTAGTTATATTAATCAGAAGTGTTCCCTATTTTTTACGATTTTTGAATATCAAAAAAGAGAGACATACATTACTGTACATCTCTCTTCTCTGAAATTTATTTTATCTTTGTACTTAAATCCTATTTAGAATTACTACACCATTTAGTACACCATTTACTACACCAATTATATAAGATTTTACACCAATTTATGATAAGTTACGATAACTTGGTAATCTCTCAAAGTCGCATAAACACTGTATTTTCGGCGTTTTCAAGCACTCTGATTACATTCTGTCGTGGAATGTTCTGCTGATAACATCCATCTGCTGTTCCTTTGTAAGGTCGATGAACTTAACAGCATATCCAGATACACGAATTGTGAAGTTAGCGTACTCTGGCTTTTCTGGATGCTCCATAGCATCAAGAAGCTTATCCTTACCAAATACGTTAACGTTAAGGTGATGAGCACCCTGATCGAAGTATCCGTCCATTACGTTAACAAGGTTGTTAACTCTCTCTGAATCATCATGTCCAAGAGCATCTGGGTTCATTGTCTGTGTATTAGAGATACCATCAAGAGCCCACTCATATGGAAGCTTTGTAAGAGAGTTAAGTGAAGCAAGAAGTCCGTTCTGCTCTGCACCGTAGCTTGGGTTTGCACCTGGAGCAAGTGGTGTACCAGCCTTACGTCCATCTGGCATGTTACCTGTAAACTTACCATATACTACATTAGATGTAATAGTAAGGATAGATGTTGTTGGCTCAGAATTTCTGTAAGTATGTCTCTTCTTAATCTTGTCAAGGAATGACTTAAGAAGCCATACAGCGATATCATCAGCTCTGTCATCATCATTACCATACTTAGGGAAGTCTCCCTCTGTCTTAAATGCCATAGCGATACCTGTCTCAGGATCTCTCTCTGATACAGTAACCTTAGCATACTTAATAGCTGAAAGTGAATCTACTACATGTGAGAATCCTGCAATACCTGTTGCAAATGTTCTCTTAACATCTGTATCGATAAGAGCCATCTCAGCAGCTTCATAATAATACTTATCATGCATATAATGGATAAGGTTAAGTACATTAACATAAAGATCTGCTAACCAATCCATCATCTTTTCAAACTTAGCAACAACTTCATCATATTCAAGAACATCTGAAGTAACTGGCTTATAAGCTGGTCCAACCTGAACCTTAGACTTCATATCTACACCACCATTGATAGCGTAAAGTAAGCACTTAGCAAGGTTAGCTCTTGCGCCGAAGAACTGCATTTCCTTACCTGTCTGTGTAGCAGATACACAGCAGCAGATTGAATAATCATCTCCCCATGTTACCTTCATAACATCATCATTCTCATACTGGATAGAAGATGTTGTAACTGAGATATGAGCAGCATACTTCTTGAAGTTCTCAGGAAGTCTTGATGAATATAATACTGTAAGGTTTGGTTCTGGTGAAGGTCCCATGTTCTCAAGAGTATGAAGGAATCTGTAATCGTTCTTAGTAACCATAGAACGTCCATCGATACCTGTACCACCAACCTCAAGAGTAGCCCATGTAGGATCTCCTGAGAATAATTCATTGTATGATGTAATTCTTGCGAACTTAACCATTCTGCACTTCATAACAAAATGATCGATAAGTTCCTGTGCCTCAGCCTCTGTAATCTTACCAGCTTCAAGATCCTTATTGATATAGATATCAAGGAATGTAGAAACACGACCTACTGACATAGCAGCACCGTTCTGTGTCTTGATAGCAGCAAGGTAACCAAAGTATAACCACTGAACAGCTTCCTTAGCTGTTGTAGCTGGCTCAGAAATATCATAGCCATATGCAGCAGCCATAGCCTTCATTCCCTTAAGAGCATTAATCTGATCTGTAAGCTCTTCTCTTAACTGGATAACATCGTTAGTCATAACTCCGCATCCACAGTTAGCCTTATCCTCTTCCTTGCACTTAATAAGATAATCAATACCATAAAGAGCAACTCTTCTGTAATCACCTACGATACGTCCACGACCATATGTGTCTGGAAGACCTGTGATGATATGAGATCTTCTTGCAGCTCTCATCTCTGGTGTATAGGCATCGAATACACCCTGGTTATGTGTCTTATGATATTCTGTGAAAACCTTGTGTAATTCAGGATCTGGTGTATAACCATAGTTCTCGCAAGATTCCTCAGCCATCTTAATACCACCATATGGCATAAATGCTCTCTTAAGCGGCTTATCTGTCTGAAGACCTACTACCTGCTCGAGATCCTTCATTGATTCATCTATATATCCTGGGCCATAAGCTGTAAGACCTGTAACTACCTTAGTTTCCATGTCTAAAACTCCGCCCTTAGCTCTCTCTTCCTTCTGAAGCTCCTGTAATTTTCCCCAAAGCTTATTAGTTGCTTCTGTTGGACCTGCAAGGAAACTCTCATCTCCATCATAAGGTGTGTAATTGTTCTGAATGAAATCTCTTACATTGATTTCTTCTTTCCAAAGTCTACCTTCGAAACCATTCCACTGTTCCTTCTGTAACATTTTTGAATTCCTCCTTGCATAATCTCTGCACATTGTATACACTGATTGCTAAATAAAAAAAATTGCTCATCGCAACTTTGACAATATTGTAACAATCCTTACGTGCATTATAATATCATTCATGTATCATAAAATCAATACTCTTTTGCATAGTTCTTAATTTAGTACAATTTTAAAATACAGGCACTACAAAATATACTTTTGCAATACCTGTATTATTCCCGTTTTTATGTATTTTATGCATTCAGTTCTTTAAATACTTTTAACAATTCATCCTTATCCAGCGGCTTCATGCAGAATTCATATGCCCCAAGCTTTAATGCT
>OLJB01001705.1_pt1 | contig 10173 bp, 9 predicted proteins | sample 1601391 | NCBI WGS metagenome assembly OLJB01 (sample SAMN01915215, study PRJEB22387) | human gut metagenome | isolation source: stool | host: Homo sapiens | place: USA | reverse complement strand
CGGGTAGGGGCGGGATATGTTCCGCCCGCCGCTGACCCACCGCCGCTGTGCCCGCCATACACGCGCGGGCCGGGCATGCCCGGGCCCTACCACTCAATATAATTGGAATGAGGTAAAATCATGGACGAAAAAACCACCCCGAAAAAGACACGCCGCGTGGGGACGCTGGCGTTTGCGCTGGTGCTGATTCTGGCAGGTGTTCTGCTGATGCTCTACCAGTTGGTGCCCGGCTTTGACCTGCTTTGGATCCTGAAGCTTTCGCCTGCAATCCTCGTCGTGCTGGGCATCGAGCTGCTGTTCTACAGCAGTAAGCCCGATGCGAAGGTGCGGTTTGACTGGCTGTCGATGCTCGGCTGTGCCTTTATCCTCTGCATAGTGGGCACGGCGGCCGTCCTGCCCACGGTGTGGAATCTGTGGGGTCCCGAGCGGGAGCATGCGGCCCGCCGCATCGAGTCCGAAAAGGTCGCCGGCATCTATAACGCCCTGACCGGGGACCCGGCACTGAAATCCCGCGTTGCCAATGCGCATGTGAATGTCTGGCTCAGCCATACGGCAAGCGACAGCTACGCGCTGCAGGCCGGCGATGAATGTGCGCTGCATCTCAGCTTTACGGCAGAGTATGACAGTGACGAGGCATTTGCCGCAGACTGTCAGGCAGTGATGCAGGCCGCCGATGCGAACGGGCTGGGCTTTACGACCTACTACTTCAGCTCGTGTGATGATCTGCAGGAGGGGACGCAGTATTTCCTGGACTGCAACGCCGCCTTCCCGGCGGGGCTGACCGCTGCCCAGTTGGCCCAGCGCGTGCAGGCCAGCTACTGCTATGACGATAACAGCTTCTCCAGCGAAGCAGACCGGGATGATTACATCCGCCACCAGCTGCAGAATGAGATTTCCGACGAGTACGCCGACCGGCACGACGGTGCCTATCCCGACGAGAAATACCTGAACGAGGAAACCGAGCGCCGCTTTGCCGCCCTGTACGGCACCGCCACCCCGGAAACCGCCGCCGCATGACACAACGCCGAGACCCGATGATGGGGCCTCGGCTTTTTATGTGAAAAGTTCCGATTGACAGTCTGCGCGCCGAACCGTATAATAGACCGTACACGGCAAAAAAAGGAGCAGGTATGGAAAAAACGGAAAAACTGACGCTGCGGGAATGTCTGATCGGCGACCGCGCATTTTACCGGCATGTGCTGGTGGTCGTTCTGCCGATCATTGTACAGAACACCCTGACAAATGTGGTGTCCCTGCTCGACAATGTCATGGTCGGGCAGGTCGGCACGCTGCCTATGAGCGGCGTTGCCGTGGTGGGCCAGCTGCTGTTCGTCTACAATCTGGCGGTTTGGGGCAGCACCGCGGGCGCAGGCATCTTCGGCGCGCAGTTCTACGGCCGCGGAGATATGGAGGGCGTGCGCCACACCTTCCGGTTCAAGCTGCTGGTGGCGCTTGCCATCACAGCGGCAGCCATCGGGCTGTTTCTCGCCGCAGGGCCTTCGCTCATCGGGGCCTATATCGCGGCGGATACCTCCCCGGCGGACGCCGCCGCGACCCTGCAATATGCCGAGGGGTATCTGCGCATTATGCTCATCGGGCTTGTGCCCTTCGGCCTGACCCAGTGCTATGCGGGCACCCTGCGTGAAAGCGGCCAGACCGTGCTGCCCATGAAGGCCAGTATGCTGGCCATGGTCGTGAACTTTATCTTCAATGCGCTGCTCATCTTCGGTATAGGGCCGTTCCCGCGCATGGGCGTGGCCGGCGCTGCCATTGCCACGGTGCTGTCCCGCTTTGTGGAGCTGGCCATCGTGGTGGTGGGTGCCCACCGCAGCAGCGACCGCTACCCCTTCCTGCGGGGCATCTACAGCAGCTTTGCGATCCCCGGCGCGCTGGTGCGGGACATCCTGATCCGCTCCACGCCGCTTCTGGCCAACGAGCTGATGTGGGGTGCCGGGCAGGCTGTGCTGCTGCAGTGCTACTCGGTGCGCGGCATTCAGGCGGTGGCCGCACTGAACATCTGCAACACCATCGCCCAGATCTTCAATGAGGTGTTCCTCTCGCTGGGCAACGCCACGGCCATTGTTGTCGGGCAGGAGCTGGGCGCCGACCGGCTGACCGGGGCGCGCCGCACGGCCTGGCGCATGATCACCCTGAGCCTTACCAGCTGCGTTATTATGGGTACGCTGCTGGCACTCTGCTCGCCCTATATTCCGCGCATTTATAATACCGAGGAATCCATCCGCCTGCTGGCGACCGAGCTGATCTGCATGGCGGCGCTCTGCATGCCGCTGTACGGCTTTTCCAACTGCGCATATTTTACGCTGCGGTCCGGCGGCAAGACCTTTATCACCTTCCTGTTTGACAGCTGCTTTACCTGGGCGGTCTCGGTCCCTCTGGCCTACGGCCTGTCCCGCTTTACCGGGCTGAATATCGTTGCGATCTATCTGCTCGTCAACGGTATGGACATCGTCAAATGCGCCATCGGTTTTGTGCTGGTGAAAAAGGGCATCTGGGTGAAGAATATTGTAAAGGAATAGTTTCCTTACCGCAGGCCGGTGCCGGGCATCGGCCTCTGCAAGTCCCATGAAGGAGATGTACACCCCTATGACCACCGCACACAAAAGCCGCGTGCTGGATATGACCCGGGGAGACCCGTTCCGACTGGTGCTGCAGTTCTCGCTACCGCTTTTCTGCTCAAATATGCTGCAGCAGGTCTACAACCTGACCGACACCGCTTTGGCGGGGCATCTGCTTGGCTCCGCCGCTCTGGCGGAGATCGGCGCTACTGCCGCACTGTACGGGCTGATCATGAACTTTGCCTTCGGCATGAACAACGGTCTGGCATTGACGGTCAGCCGCTGCTTTGGGGCAGGGGAGCGGGAGGGCATCCGCCGCGCCGTCGGCTGGATGGTCACCCTTTCGGCGGCGGTGTCGATAGTGCTGACAACAGTGTCGCTGCTGGGACGCGGTGCGCTGCTGCAGGTGCTGCAGGTCCCTGCCGAGGTGTGGGACGGTGCAGCTGCCTACCTGACCGTTATTCTGCTGGGCATCCCGCTGACAATGCTGTACAATATGGAGGCCGCCCTGCTGCGCGCTGTGGGCAACAGCGTTACACCGCTTTTGTTTCTTTTGTTCAGCAGTGTGCTGAATGTCGGGCTGGACGCCGCCTTTATGGGGCCGCTGGGCATGGGGGTGCGCGGTGCCGCTGTAGCCACGGTGCTGGCGCAGGGCATCAGCGCCGTGCTGGGCGCAGTGTATCTGGTCCGCAGCTATCCGGAGCTGCACTTCACCCCCGCGCATCTCAAAAAGTCTACCCGCCGCGCGGTCATGAATATGTTCTGGGCCGGTATGAGCATGGGCCTGATGAGTGCGATCTACAATCTGGGCAGCGTGGCGCTGCAAAGCAGCATCAACGCGCTGGGCAGTGTCTATATCACGGCCCAGACGGCGGCCCGCCGCATGGCAGAGATGTACTTTATCCCGGGCGGTGCGCTCGGCATCGGCGTGGCAACCTTCAGCAGCCAGAACCTCGGCGCAGGCCGCCGCAGCCGCATTGGTCAGAGCGTCCGCGCAGCGCTGAAGATCTATTTTGTCTGGTGGCTTTTTGTTCTGGCGTTTACCTTCCTGCTGGGCGAGCCGGTGCTGCGCCTTATCACCGGCAGCAGCGATGCGCGCATCATCTCCAACGCGATGCTGTATCTCAAGATCAGCGTACCGATCATCCCGCCTATGGCCGTACTGGTGATCCTGCGCAATATGCTGCAGGGCATCCGCCACACGGTCGAGCCGCTGCTGGCCAGCGCGCTGGAGCTGATCGGCAAGGTGATCTTTGCAGTCTGGCTGGTGCCGGTCTGGGGCTACCGCGCCGTCTGCTTCTGCGAGCCAACGACTTGGGTCATCTGCTTTGTCTTCATTCTGCTGGCAGTCTGGCGCTGCCGCAGCGACCTGCAGGACGCCTGCCTGCCCGATAAAACCCCGACCTGAAAAAAATCTCATATTTCGACCCGCACACCCTTGGCAAACCGGATAATTTCTGGTATACTATATAGTACATCTGTGCGGGCCGTTAGCTTAACGGTTAAAGCCGGCGGCTCATAACCGCTTGAGTGGGGGTTCGAATCCCTCACGGCCCACCAATAAAAGAACGCAGACGCGCTGTTTTTGCAAAATAGTGTGGCTGCGATTCTTTATTTTTCGTACAATTCAATGCTCGACTGTTTGTGATAGACCTGCGTATAAATTACCAGTGTGGTGCTGGGCTGGGCGTGGCCCGTTTCGGCGGCCAATGTGGCAGCATCAATGCCGCGGGCGGGGTCCTCTTTCGTGGTCGTTAGGTGGCGGCCTTTGTCCACGATGCGCAGGGGCTTGTCCACCTGCTTCGACAGCGCTTTGAGCGCATGGCATCAAGCCGTTGGTGCCGATGGCGGGAAGCGGTCGTCCCCTGAAACAGAAAAAGTATCGGAATTGCCATCAGACCTCTGTGTGCCTTGAGCACGGCAGGAGTCTGTTTTTTGTGTGCAGAAGCTTTCCTGAGAGAAAAAAGCGTGGTATACTGAATGCAGCAACGCAGAGGCTGTAAGAGATAAAATTCGTTCTTAAAACCGCGTTCATTCGTTATGTAAAACAATTTTGACACTTGAAATTCCTTCGTGTAAAAGCAATTTGATAGACAATAGAGGTGCAATGTGGCAAGATGTTTCCGAAAGGAGGGCTGCGAATATGGAGATCGGGAAAAAGCTGAAGGATGCTCGTATGAAATCCGGATTTACGCAAGAAACTGTTGCTGAAAAGATCAATGTGTCCAGGCAGACAATTTCAAATTGGGAAAACGAAAAATCGTATCCGGATATTATCAGCGTCATTGCGTTAAGCGATCTTTATTCCACAAGCCTTGATGATTTATTAAAGGGAGACCGGGAAATGATGGAGCATCTGGAAGAATGTACAAATGTTGTAAAAAGCACGCAGAAATTGATAGGCGCTATTATACTTAATGCAGTTACAGTGATTCTGTTGATTGCTTTAAGTATGCTTTTGCCGGACAAGAGCTATTATTTGCTTGTGGTATTCTGTCTGGCTATTATGAGCTCGTCAGTGCTGCTGTATCAAATTATCAAACGGATTTAAGGAGAAATGGATGATAGAGTGGAATATTGTTTTGGCTGTGATATTTGGTGCAGCCGCAGTTGTTGGCGGAGCAGAAACCGTTTATCAGATCTACAAGCTAACGGCGCTTGATGCGGCTGCGCGTGGACTGGAACATCCGAAGCTATGGGGGTTGCTTGCAGCCAACGGAAACAATTCAAGCGGATTGCTGTTATATCTGATGCAAAGAAGAAATTATCCGCTGAAAGCTATAGACGGTGAACAATTACAGCTTATGGAAAAAAGAAAAAAGTCCGCCGGAATAGGTCTGGCGTTTATGGCGGTGGGTGCCATTGGATTTGTTTTGTGCATTGGTGCGTTGACCACTTGATAGTGTTATAAGAAGTTGAGCAAGACTCATTTCAGCTTGCGGAGGGAACACCACAATGATACTATGCTTTTCAGGGACCGGAAACAGCCGCTATATCGCAGAGCGCATTGCAGAGGCGCTGCAGGACGAAATAGTGGACTTGAATGCAAAAATCAAGGCGACAGACTATGCGCCGATACAGGCAGGGGACGATATCGTCCTCGTCACACCTACCTATGCGTGGCGCATCCCGCAAATCGTGTCTGCGTGGCTTACTAAAGCGGAGCTGCTTTCGGCAAAGCGAATCTGGTTTGTGATGGATTGCGGCAGCGAGATCGGCAATGCTGCAAAATTCAATCGCATCCTTGCCGAACAAAAGCGCCTGCAATATAGGGGCACGGCACAGATCGTCATGCCGGAAAATTATATCGCCATGTTCAAGGCCCCGGAGAAGGAAGAGGCCGAAAGCATCGTGAGGGCAGCCGAGCCTGCTATCGCAGACGCCATTGCCTGCCTGAAAGCAAAAAAGCCTTTCCCGGCAACGCGAAGCAACCTCTATGACCGGTTTATGAGCAGCGCAGTAAATCCGATTTTTTATCGGCTTTTTGTGAAAGCCGCTGCGTTTCAGGTGTGTGATGCCTGCATTGGCTGCGGACAATGCGCCGACCGCTGCCCGATGAACAACATCACCATCAAAGCCGGAAAGCCGGTGTGGGGAAACAAATGTACCCACTGTATGGCATGTATCTGCTATTGCCCGACCGAAGCGATTGAATACGGGAAAAAGAGTGTTGGAAAACCGCGCTACCATTTTGAGCAGTTGGGCAGCCGATAAGGAATGAGTGGGGGAGAGTACGATGGTAAAGTATAGAGAAATTGAGCCTTCTGATGATGCAAGAGTCGCCGAGATCGCCCGTTATAATTTGAAGAAGTTCCATCTGGATCTTCCGGGGACAGTGTACTTCGACCCGGAGCTGGACCACCTGAGTGCCTTTTACAGCGAGAAGCCCGATAAGCGCCGGTACTTTGTCGCGCTTGGTAAGGACGGCCAGGTTATTGGCGGTGCGGGGTTTGCGGAATTTGAAGGTCTGGACGATTGTGCAGAGCTCCAAAAGCTCTATCTGGTGGATTCCGTCAAGGGGAAAGGCTACGGAAAAGATCTGGTACGGCTCGTTGAGGAGGGCGCAAAAGCGGCAGGGTACAAGAGCTTGTATCTGGAAACGCATACAAACTTTTCCGTAGCCCTGCAGCTGTATGAGAAGATGGGATTTCAGCAGATCGAGAAGCTGTGTGTGACCCAGCACAGCACGATGAACCGATTTTATTTGAAGAAGCTGTAATGCGATTGCAAACATACGGCGCTGGAATATATGCAAACCGGGCCGGGAATCCCGGTGCTGTAAAGCAAATTTTGGGGGCTTGTATATAATTCAGCCTGTTCCTTGGAGGACCGCTTCGGCGGCCCTCCCTTTTTTGTAAATGTGCCTGCTTACCCGTCTGTGCCCGGACGCTGCGGCAAAAGGGGACGGCAGGGCAGAAAAAGAATGGAATTTTCACAAAGAATCAAGTTGTTTTGGGGATGGAACAGCCCCAGACGGTGGCGTATAATGCAGATACATCGAGTGAAAAGTACTGTCATTTTGCAAAGAAGGAGAACACTATGCAGACTTGTACACTGGCGGTCGACATCGGCGCATCCAGCGGACGGCACATTGTCGGCACCGTGCAGGACGGCAGGATCGTCCTGCAGGAGGTCTACCGCTTTGAGAACGGCGTCCGGCGCAAGGACGGTCACCTCTGCTGGGACATCGACACGCTGGCCAGAGAGGTCGTCAACGGCCTGCGCGCCGCCCACGATGCCGGGTTTGCCCCCGCAACCATCGGCATTGACACATGGGCGGTGGATTTCGTTCTGCTGGACGAGGCGGGGCAGCGCATCGGCGATGCCGTGGCCTACCGCGATGAGCGCACCGAGGGCATCCGCGAGGCGCTTGAAAAGGAGTACGGCCTGACCTTTGCTGAGCATTATGCCCGCACCGGCATCCAGTACCAGCCGTTCAATACGGTCTACCAGCTTATGGCCCTCAAGAAGGAACACCCCGAGCAGCTGGCCGCCGCCAAAACATTTTTGATGGTGCCCGATTACCTCAACTACCTGCTCTGCGGCGTAGCCGCCAATGAGTATACCAACGCCAGCACAACGGCGCTGGTCGGCGCAGACAGCAAGGACTGGGACGATGCGCTGCTGCAAAGGCTCGGCCTGCCGCGCGGGATCTTCCAGCCCATCAAAACGGCGGGTACCGTGCTGGGGCATCTGACCCCGGCGGTGCAGGCAGAGGTCGGCTTTGATGCCGAGGTCATCCTGCCTGCGACCCATGACACCGGCTCGGCCTTTCTGGCGGTGCCGGCGCGGGACGAGTTCGCCGCCTACCTCTCCAGCGGCACATGGAGCCTGCTCGGCGTCGAAAACCCGCGCGCCATCACCAACCCCGAGAGCTGCTCCGCCAACTTTACAAACGAGGGCGGCTACGAGTACCGCTACCGCTATCTCAAGAACATCATGGGCTTGTGGATGATCCAGTCCATCCGCCGCGAGTTGGGCGAGCAGACCGGCACACGGCCCAGCTTCCCGGAGCTGATCGCCGCCGCCAAGGGGGCGGCAGACTTCCCCAGCTGTGTCGATCCGGACGACAACCGCTTTCTGGCGCCGGAGTCGATGATCGGGGAAGTCAAGGCCGCCTGCGCAGACACGCAGCAGCAGGTCCCCGCCACCACCGGTGAGGTTATGCAGTGCGTTTACAACTCCCTGACGCAGGATTACCGCCGCGCGGTGGAAAAGCTGCAGACGCTGACCGGCAAGACCTACACCAGCCTGAACATTGTGGGCGGCGGCAGTCAGGATGCCTACCTCAACCAGCAGACCGCCAACGCAACCGGCTTGCCCGTCTTTGCTGGCCCGACCGAGGGCACGGCGCTGGGCAACCTGATAGTGCAGTTCATCCACGCGGGCGTATTCAAGAATTTGGCCGAGGCCCGCGCCGCTATCAAGCGCAGCTTTGAAATTAAGGAATATCAGCCGCAGTAAACGGCCCGGCGGGGTGGGGGCACCCCGCCCTACTTACCCGCAAACAACCTTTTGCCTTACACGACAGGGCCGGGCATGCCCGGCCCCTACCCGATACAACAAATTCATATACAGGAGGTCCACCATGTTAGTTGAAACCAAGGCCCGCGTTGGCGTGTTTGCTATTGCGCTGGGCGCTTATCTGCCGCAGTTCCCCACGCTGGTGCCGGAGTTTGAGGGCCAGTACGCCGCCTTCAAAAAGACGCTGCCCGACACCGTTGAGATCGTTGACGGCGGTATTGTCACGACCAAGGAGCAGTCGATGGCTGCGGGCGACAAGTTCCGCGCTGCCGATGTTGATCTGGTCATCCTGCAGCTGCTGACCTACGCTACTTCTTATAATATGCTGCCGGCAGTGCGCGATCTGGATGTGCCGGTCGTGCTGGTCAATGTCCAGAAGAAGAAAGCGCCCGACTACGCCAACACCGACATCCCGACATGGCTGGGCGAGCTGTACGCCTGCGGTGCCGTCGGCGAGATGGTCGCGGATCTGGAGCGCGCCGGCAAGCGCCATGCCGTTATCACCGGCGTGGTCGAGGGCGGCGACCCCGTTGTCGCGGCCGAGATCAACGACTGGTGCAAGGCTGCGCAGGTGCGCCGCCGCTTCCGCGATACAAACCTAGCCCAGATCGGCCGCCCCTACCCCGGCATGATGGATCTGTACATTGACGAGACGAACCTGTACAACCGCATGTGGCTCTACACCAAGCAGTTCGACTGGGAGAAGATGTGGGCCATTGCCGACAACATCACCGATGAAGATGCCATCCGCGCCAAGGCACAGGATATTCTGGATACCTTTGACATCGAGGGCGGCGGCACCATCGAGAAGGTCTGGGATATGGCCCGCTATGTGGTCGCGTTTGAGCAGTGGGTCAAGGACGAGAAGATCGCCTTTGTGGCCAGCCACTATGACGGCTTTGCGCAGGGCAAGGCGGGCGTGCTGGATTCGATGCTGATCCCCGCATTCTCGATGCTGATCAAGCAGGGCGTTGCCTGTGCAGTCGAGGGCGACATCAAGGTGTCGATGGCTATGTCCATCCTCAAGACGATCTCCGGCTGCGGCCAGCTGAGCGAGATGTACTCCATTGACTTCAACGAGGATATCTGCATCATCGGTCACTCCGGCTCCGGCGATGCCGACATCTCTCAGGCCAAGAAGCCGACCATGAAGATCGTGCCGGTGTTCCACGGCAAGACCGGCGGCGGCTACCTGACCCAGTTCTATCCGCCGGTGGGCGATGTGACCTACCTCGGCATCACGCAGGACAAGGACGGTCACTTCAAGTTTGTCGTGGCCGAGGGTGTCAACGAGCCGGGCCCCATCTTCACCTTTGGCGACACCAATATGCGCACCCGCTTTACCTGCGGCGCACGGGAGTTCTGCAACCGCTGGAGCGAGGCTGGCCCCACCCACCACATGGCTGCGGCTACCGGCCGTCACATCGACACCATTCTGAAAGTAGCAAAAATCTTCGATGTTCCTGTGGACATCATCACCCGATAATTAAGTTTGAAGAGGAAAAGAGAGGTATTTATCATGGGTATTCTGGATATTGAAATTGTCAAAGGTTTTATGCGGATGTGCAACGAT
>OLJB01001678.1_pt1 | contig 10331 bp, 7 predicted proteins | sample 1601391 | NCBI WGS metagenome assembly OLJB01 (sample SAMN01915215, study PRJEB22387) | human gut metagenome | isolation source: stool | host: Homo sapiens | place: USA | reverse complement strand
CTCGCCCGCGGGGATGCCCTCGACCGTCACGCCGATGGCAGGGGAATGCGACTGGCCGAAGATGGTCAAATGCAGATTTTCGCCGTAGGTGCTGCTCATAAACCTTCTCCTTTCAAGCTGCTAAAATCCTCCCAAAAGCGGGGATAGGACTTTGCCACGCAGCCGTCGTTGTCGACTGTGATCTCGCCCGTCGCGGCGCAGGCCGCCGTGGCGGCAGACATCGCGAGGCGATGGTCGTTCTGCGTTTCGACCGCGCCGCCGTGCAGCGTGGGAACGCCCGTGATGACAAGGCCGTCTTCTTTCTCTTCGACTTGTCCGCCGAGCGCGCGCAGGAGATTCGCCGTGCTCTTGAGGCGGTCGGACTCCTTGAGCCGCAGCCGGTAGGCGTTTTCGACTCGCGTCTCCCCCTCTGCGACCGACGCAACGACACTCAGCACGGGGATGAGGTCGGGGATGGGCGCGGCGTCGATCGTGACGCCGCGCAGCGCGCCGCGCCGAACGGTGACGGCATCCTGCGTCTCGCGCACATCCGCGCCGAAGCGGCGCAGCACATCCAGCACCGCGCGGTCGCCCTGCGACGAGTCGGACGCAAGGCCCGTGACCGTGACGCCGGCGGGCGAGAGCGCGCCCATGCACAGGAAAAACGCGGCGTTCGACCAGTCGCCCTCCACATGGCACTGCGCCGGGAGACGCGCCGTCTGGCCGCCGGAGATGGTGTACGTCCGCTCCCGCTTTTGCAGGCGGATGCCGGACAGGCGCAGCGCGTCCTCCGTCATGGCGATGTAGCCCGCGGACTCGAGCCGGCCCGTCACGACGAGCGTGCTCTCCCCCGGCAGGCGCGGCAGCGCCATGAGCAGGCCGGAGATGTACTGCGAGGACACGTCGCCCGGCAGCGCGTAGGCACCGGGCCGCAGCCGGCCGCCGGCGTGCAGCAGCGCGCCGTCGCGCCGGATGGTCATGCCGTGCGCCGTGAGCACCGCGTCGAGGGGTGACAGCGGCCGCTTCGGCAGGCGGCCCTCCATGTGGAAGGTCACGTCCGCGCCGAGCGCGCCCACGACCGGCAGCAGAAAGCGCAGCGTCGAGCCGCTCTCGCCGCAGAAAAGATCTGCGTGCGCGGGCATTTCCCCGGCAATGGGGTCGATGCGCAGCGTGCCCGTGCCGTCGTCCGTGATGTCCGCGCCGAGGGCGCGCAGGCAGTGCACCGTGGCGGCGATGTCGGCCGAGACGCCGTCGCACCGCAGCGCCACGGGCTGCGCGCCGAGCGCAGCGCAGATGAGCAGACGGTGCGCCTGCGATTTCGAAGCCGGGATGCGCACGCTGCCCGTGCGCGGCCCGGGGGAAACGGTCTGATTCATGCGATGCCTCCGTCCGCGAGCCAAGCGGGGATATCCACCGCCGGGATCGTCTCGATGCGGCAGCGGCCGATGCGCTCCGGCACGATGAGGTGCAGCTTGCCGTCGGCGATCTTTTTATCCGAGCGCGCGGCGTCCGTGAGCGCGTCACGGGTAAACGCCGTCTCCGTCGGCAGGCCGTACTGCCGCAGGAGCGCGAGGATCTGCGCGCAGGTATCGTCCGTGCAGATGCCGCGTTTGGCGGCCGCGCGCGCGATGATGGCCATGCCGATGGCCACGCCGCAGCCGTGCGGCACGGCGTAGTCGCTGCATTTTTCGACCGCGTGGCCGAACGAGTGGCCGAGGTTCAGCAGCTGGCGGCTGCCGCGGTCAAACTCATCGGCCGCAACGAGGTCACGCTTCATGCCGACACACGTTGCGATGACGTGCTCCACCTGTGCGCTGACCGGCTCTGCGCGCAGCGCGTCAAAAAACGGCTCGCTGCGCAGCACGGCATATTTGATGACCTCGGCGCAGCCGTTGCGGTATTCCTCCGGCGGAAGGGTGCGCAGCGTGTCCGGGTCGCAGAGCACGAGGCTCGGCTGATAGAAGCAGCCGACCTGATTTTTGCCGCTTGCGAGGTTCACGGCCGTCTTGCCGCCGACGGAGGAGTCCACCGCGGCCAGCAGCGTCGTCGGCACCTGCACGAACGGGATGCCGCGCTGATACGTCGCGGCGGCAAAGCCCGCGAGGTCGCCGGTCACGCCGCCGCCGAGCGCGACGATGAGGTCGCTGCGGCTCAGGCGGTGCGCGGCCAGAAAGTCCAGCAGCGCCGCATAGGTGGCGAGCGTCTTGCAGTGCTCGCCGCCAGGATAGGTGAACGTCACGGCGCGAAAGCCCGCGCGCGTGAGCGATGCCTCCAGCCGCGCGGCATACAGCCCCGCCACGGTCTCACCCGCGACGACGGCCGCCGTGCGCCCGGTGCCGAGCGTGCGCGCGATCTGCGCCCCGGCATCAACGAGCAGCCCCGGCTGCACCAGCACGTCATATTCGCGCGAGGCGGTCACGTGGATGGTCGTCATCGGCCGTCTACCTCCTCCTTGCGCCGGCGGCCCTCATCGAGCAGGCGCGTGAGCGCGGGCAGGTCGTCGCGCGCCATCGCGTCGCGGTACTCGCCCAGGTGCGTCATGAACATGTCCAGCTCATGGAGCAGATTGTCCTTGTTTTCCAGAAAGAGCTCGGCCCACATCTCGGGGCTCAGCCACGCGACACGGGTCATGTCCTTGTAGCTGCCGGCGGAAAAGCCCTTGTGCTGCGACGCCGTGGGGCTCTTGATATATGCGTTCGAGACCACATGCGCCATCTGCGAGGTGAAGGCGATCATCTCGTCGTGCGCCTCCGCCGTCGTGAAGGAAAAGCGCGCAAAGCCCGCGGGCTGGAGCAGCTGCTTGACGTGGTCGAAGAGCAGCACATCGTCAAAGTCCGGCGGCACGATGACCATCGGCGCGCCGTGGTACATGGTCGTCTTCGCGTTCTTGAAGCCGGAATACTGCGTGCCGGCCATCGGGTGGCCACCGAGGAACGTGACGCCGTGTTCCTTTGCAATCGGGAAGCACGCGGCGCAGATGGTGCGCTTCGTGCCGCCGCAGTCGAGCACGACGGGGTGCGCTCCGATGTGCGGGGCCATGCGGCGAAACCACTCGATGGTCGCCTCCGGGTAGAGCGCGATGAGCACAAGATCGCACGCGGCGATGTTGTCCTCCGTGAGCTCGGCGTCCACCGCGCCGCTCATTATGGCAAAATCGAGCACGCTGCGGCTGCGGTTCCAGGCGAGCACGGTCGCGCCCGCTTCGTGATACGCCTTGGCAAAAGAACCGCCGATCAGGCCCAGGCCAACGATGCCGACCGTCATTTTGTAATCACCTCACGGACGCTGCGCACCTTTTTGGCGAGGTCGTCGTAGACCTCCGGGCGCAGGGACTGCGCGCCGTCGCACAGGGCGTGCATGGGATCGTTGTGCACCTCGATGATGAGGCCGTCCGCGCCGCAGGCCGTTGCGGCGAGCGCCATCGGCTCGACCAGGCGGGCGATGCCGGTCGCATGGCTCGGGTCGACGATGATGGGCAGGTGCGTCAGCTCCTTGAGCATGGGCACGGCCGCGAGGTCGAGCGTGTTGCGGGTGTAATCGTCGAACGTGCGGATGCCGCGCTCGCAGAGGATGACCTGCTCGTTGCCGCCGGCCATGATGTACTCGGCGCTCATGAGCAGCTCCTTGAGCGTGCTGGCAAGGCCGCGCTTGAGCAGGATGGGCTTGCGCAGCTTGCCGAGCTCGCGCAGAAGGTCGAAGTTCTGCATGTTGCGCGCGCCGACCTGAATGATATCCACATCCTCGAACAGCGGCAGATGCTCAACGCCCATGATCTCCGTCACGATCGGCAGGCCGGTGGCCGCGCGCGCCGTTTTGAGCAGCTCGATGCCGGTGGCCTTCAGGCCCTGAAAGTCGTAGGGCGAGGTGCGGGGCTTGAACGCGCCGCCGCGCAGGATGTTCGCGCCGGAGGCCTTGACGGCCTTTGCGACCGCGACAATCTGCTCCTCGGACTCGACGGAGCAGGGGCCGGCGATCATGACGAAGTTGCCGCCGCCGATCTTCACGCCGCCGACCTCGACGACGGTGTCCTCCGGGTGGAACTTGCGGTTGCAGCACTTGAAGGGCTCGGTCACGCGCTTGACGCTGTCGACGATGCCGAGGCTGCCGATCAGGTCCATGTCCACGCGGGTCGTGTCGCCGACGAGGCCGAGCACGGTCTGGTATTCTCCCTCGGAAATGTGGATGGTCAGGCCCTGACCCTTGAGCCAGTCGATGAGCTGCTCGCGCTTTGCTGCTTCCACGCCATGTTTGAGTACGACGATCATGATGATTACCTCCGATGTATTTACCTGAATTTTTGTTTTTGTTTTTCAAAAGAAAAATGCGGCACAGGCTCAACCTGTGCCGCATGAAACATTCTCGGGATCCGAGCTATTTTTTGCATCACAAATCAGCCTTACTATATTGTCATAGTAAAGTAATAAGCGTATGCAAAAAAGTAGGTACGGTTCATGATATTTGCTCCGATTCTGATGAAAAATCCTGATGGTTTGAGTATAAAAACTTCGCGCGCAAATGTCAACCGCAAATTTTCACAAATTCCGCATTCTTTTGCGCCCCGGCGTGCAGCAGATGCCCAAGCGGCAGGCGCAAAAAGTGCGCGGGGGCGGCATATGCCGCCCCCGCCGGGAAATTGCTGTGCTGTGAGAGAAATATCAAAAAGAGGATCAGGCGTTGACCACGTGCTCGGCGTAGCTTCTGAGGATCATGGCGACCTGCGCGCGGGAAGCGCTGCCCTGCGGGTCGAGGATTGTCCGTCCGCCGTACACCGTGCCGTTGATAAGGCCGGCTGCATTGGCCCACGAGAGCGCATCCTGCGCCCAGCCGGACACGCTGCCGGCATCCGGGAACGCCGAGAGATCGGCGCGCGCGCCCACGTCATAGCCGCGGCTGTGTGCGTAGTTGAAGAGGATCACGGCCGTCTGCTCGCGCGTGACGTCGCTGTTGGGAGCAAAGCAGCCGCCGCCGATGCCGGAGACCACGCCGTTTTCCGCCGCCCAGGTGACGGCGTCCGTGTACCATGTGCCGCCCGGCACATCGGAAAACGTGTTGACGCCCTTCGGCGCGGGCGCGCCCGCGAGCCGCCACAGCACGGTCACGAGCATGGCGCGGGACATGACCGCGTTCGGGGCAAACGTCGTGGGAGACGTGCCGTCGAAGAGGCCGTTGTTGTAGGCATAGGCCGCCGCGCCGTAGTACCAGCTGCCGGCGGGCACATCCGTGAACGGGAAGCGCGCGATGGCCGTCACGCCGGAGACAACATCAAAGGTATAGGTCTGCTGCTGCGCATCCCACGCACCGCCGACGGCCGAGATCGCGCCGTCCTCGGCAAGACTCCACGCGGTGAGCGCATCCGCTGCACGCGCCGGAACGCTGGCGCGCACGCTGCCGGCGGGGTAGCTTTCCGCCGCGCCGTCAACGGTGACGGAGGCATTGGCAAGCGTCGCCGTAGCGGCCTGCGTGCCGAGGGCACGCTGCTGCGCCGCGTTGAGCGACGCCCCCGTGAGCGAGACGGCCACGTCCTTGTGCAGGTCAAGCGCCGCGAGCGCGTCGCTATCCAGCGTAACGGTGCCGGCTGCGAGCTGCACCTGCAGGGCCGCAACACCCGCGCTGCGCGCATTGGCGATCGAGTGGCCGGCCAGGATGACCGTGTCGGCCACGGGATCTGTGGCGTTGACCGTCACGGTCGCGCCGGACTGCGCATTGGTGGCCGTACGGAGCTGGCGGCTGGTGAGGAACACCGTCGCGGTGCTGCCCTGTACGTACGCCTGCGTAACGGCGGCGCTGCTGCCGGTGACCGGCAGGAGACGCACCTGCGCACTGCTGCCCTCGAGCAGGATGGTCTTGTCATTGTCGTCGGGGCAGTTGTTGTCCACGCTCATGGAGACGACGATCTTCACGAGCAGGTCGTTGAGCTGGCTCTTGAGATAGCGGGTGAACAGGCCCTGGAACTTCGTGAACAGCACGCTGCCGCGGCCGAACGCATCTTTGGCGACGATGTTGAGCACCTGATCGAGCAGTGCGCCGCTCTTGAGCTGGTCGACGCCGGACTGCACCCAAGCGGGATAATTGCCGTCGTCCTCACCGGCGAGGTTGCACTGATAGATCCAGTTGGCAAAGTCGAGCAGGTCCTTGCCGTCCGCGATCGGGACGGCGGCCACGTCGTCAATGATCTGGTCGATGTTCGCCACGATCTTCGTGACCGGCCAGGTGTCATTCGGCAGATACTTGCCGAAGAAGGACTTGACGAAGTCGCCCGCGACCGTCTTGAGCATATCGGTCGAGAAGCCGAATTCCCGGGCATACTCGGTCAGGTCATCGATCACATGCGCAGTACCCGTGGCGGGATCTGTGTAATGGATGGGGCCGGTATGCGTCTTGGTGCTCACGCTCATGTAGGTGTTGGTCTCCCCGCCGACCGTGCTGCGGCGCAGATCGACAAAGCGGACCGGGCACGGATACGTCAGCGCAGAGCCGGTCTCGATGTCATAGAAGGTGTTGCCGGCCTTCGTGGTCATGGCAGCGATGTCGACCGCGTGCATATGACCGGTGAAGACGACGCTCATGCCGGCATCGGCATACTCCTGCGCGATGCGCTCATAGCCGTTGACGAGGTACATGGGCAGGATGGTGGGCTCGACATCGAAGTGCGGCACCAGACCGTGGTGCTCCAGACCGATGACAAGGTCGCCGCGTGCCTTGGCGGCGGCAGTCTGCTCGATGACCCATTTTTCCAGATCGGCGCTGATGGCGCCGCTCGTCTCATGCTCATCCGTGCCGTTGGAGGTGTTCTCCTTGCTGTAGCGGCAGGTGTCCATGGCGATAATGGTCAGCCCCTCGACCGGTCGCGCAACATAGGACAGGCTGCCGGCCTCATTGCCCGCGGCCGGGGTGAAGGTCGCGATGACGGTCGGATCGGAGTAGACAAAGTCGTAGATACGCTTGAAGTCCTCCGGGTGCGTGCGCGTGGCGGGCACGGCCTTACCGTCGGGGGTGTTGAAGTTCTTGGCATTGTAATTGCGGATGTCATGGTTGCCGTTGATGACATAGATCTTCAGCCCCGGAATATCCTGCTGCAGCTGCTGCAGCTGCTTTGCCAGCGCCGCGTGGCACTCCTGCTCGCCGTCCTTGGTCAGGTCGCCGGACACGAGAAGGATGTCGGGCTTGTCCGCGCGGACTTGCTCAAACTTTTCGTACAGGATTGCGGAGCTCTCCTTGAGCAGCTTGCGGTCGCTGTTGAGTGCATGCTCAAAGTCCGCCGTGTCTGCGATCATATCCGGCGAGAGATAGTGCAGGTCGGACATGACGGCGATCCTCAGGTTCATGTCCTGCGGCTTGTCCGCCGCAAGAGCCGGAACCGTCAGTGTGAAGACAAGGACTACCGCCAGCAGCAGCGACAGCAGTCTGCTTCCATTGTGCATTCTGGTTTTCATTTCTTCCTCCTGTTTTTTAGATTCCTACAACATTGCACGGCCCCCTGCCGCACAACTGTATTCCTTCCTCACCGTGTAAAATCTGCAGCCGCCCTTGTGTAAAAGCAGTTGTAACACGGCATTTTAACTGTATCATGCCGGAGGCCCGATTGCAACCAAAATACAGCAGCAAATGCGAAAAAGCGCGGGCGGCAGCAGGCGGGACCCGATGCGTTTGGAATGGTTCATCTCTTCCTCCTGTAACATTCAAGATTTTGGCTCTTACAAGCTCACGTTTCTGTTTTACACAGCGCGTGTAAAGTCTAAAACCGCAGCCATGTAAAGTTCCCGTGCCGCAAAGCGGTGAAGATTTTACATTCCTGCCTTGACAAGCCGGCGGTTTCGTCCTATCATGAAGTGAACAAACACGGGGAGCCGCTCGGCTGAGAGTAAGCATCCGCTTAGACCCGCATACCTGATTTGGACAATGCCAACGTAGGGATTCATACTGCCGGACCGCAACAGCAGCACTCTTTACGGGCGCCGCTGTTTTTTTCGTGCAGATCTTCTGGGAAAGGAGTCATGATTTATGCAACAAGTGCTTAAGGCCATGCTCGAGAACGTGCGCGCGAAAGCGCCGCTCGTGCACAACATCACCAATTACGTCACCGTCAACGACGTGGCAAACGTTCTGCTGGCGGCCGGCGGCTCGCCGATCATGTCCGACGATGCCGACGATGTCGAGGACATCACGAGCATCTGCGGCGGGCTGAACATCAACATCGGCACGCTCAACAAAAACACCATCCCGTCGATGTTCCTCGCCGGGAAGAAGGCAAACGAGCTGGGCCACATCGTCCTGCTCGACCCCGTGGGCGCGGGCGCGAGCCGCCTGCGCACCGACACGGCCAACCGGCTCATGCAGGAGGTGCGCTTTGACGCCGTGCGCGGCAACATCTCCGAGATCAAGACACTCTGCACCGGCAGCGGCAGCACCAAGGGCGTGGACGCCGACGCGGTCGACGCCGTGACGGAGGCGAATCTCGACGACGGCGTGCAGCTCGTCAAGACCTTCGCGCAGCGGGCCGGCTGCATCGTCGCCGTGACCGGCGCGATCGACCTCGTGAGCGACGGCGAGCGCTGCTGGTGCATCCGCAACGGCCGCGCGGAGATGAGCCGCATCACCGGCACGGGCTGCCAGCTCTCGGCGCTGATGACGGCGTTCCTGGTCGCCAATCCCGACCACAAGCTCGCCGCCGCGGCGGCCGCCGTGTGCATGATGGGGCTCGCAGGCGAGATCGGCTGGGCCAACATGCAGCCCGGCGACGGCAACAGCACCTACCGCAACCGCATCATCGACGCGATTTTCAACATGACCGGCGACGCGCTGGAGAAGGGAGCCAAGTATGAACTGCGATAACGCATCTCTGCTGCTCTACGCCGTGACCGACCGCTCGTGGCTGCACGGCCAGACGCTCTATGAACAGGCTGAGCAGGCGCTGCAGGGCGGCGCAACGTTTTTGCAGCTGCGCGAGAAGGAACTCGACGAGGCGCATTTTCAAGAGGAGGCCATCGCGCTCAAGGCACTGTGCAAACAGTACGGCGTGCCGTTCGTGCTCGATGACAACGTGGCGCTCGCCGTGGCCACGGACGCCGACGGCGTGCACGTCGGCCAGAGCGACATGGCGGCCGGCAAGGTGCGCGCGCTCATCGGCCCGGACAAGATTCTCGGCGTGTCGGCCCAGACGGTAGAAGAAGCGCTGCTGGCCGAGCGCGAGGGCGCGGACTATCTCGGCGTGGGCGCCGTGTTCCCGACCGGGACAAAGACCGACGCCAACGCCGTGAGTTATGACACCCTGCGCGACATCTGCGCGGCAGTGTCCATCCCGGTCATCGCCATCGGCGGCATCACGAAGGACAATGTCGCCCGGCTTTCCGGCAGCGGCATTGTCGGCGTCGCCGTCGTGAGTGCGATCTTCGCGCAGCCGGACATTCCCGCCGCCACGCGCGCGCTCAAAGCCACCGTGCGCACGGCGCTGGACCTGTAACCCCCTGCGCGCGGGCGCAGATAAACATACAAACAGCGGCAGATTGGGGGCACCACTTTCCGTCGCTCAACAAAATTGATGCTGAAAAGGAGACAGAATATGAAAACAGCATTAACGATCGCCGGAAGCGATTCCAGCGGAGGCGCCGGTATTCAGGCCGATCTGAAAGCCATGACCATGAATGGCGTATTTGCCATGAGTGCGATCACGGCGCTGACCGCCCAGAACACGACCGGCGTACAGGGTATTTTTGAAGTAAGCCCGGCATTTCTCGGCCAGCAGATCGACAGCGTCTTTACCGACATCCGGCCTGACGCGGTGAAGATCGGCATGGTCGCGTCCTCCGGCCTCATCGAGGTCATCGCCGAGCGGCTGCAGCACTACGCGGCGCAGAACATCGTCGTCGACCCCGTGATGGTCGCCACGAGCGGCGCGCGGCTCATCTCCGAGGACGCCATCGCCACGCTCGAGGCGCGGCTGCTGCCGCTTGCCACCGTGCTCACGCCCAATATCCCGGAGGCGGAGGTGCTCTCGGGCCTGACCATCGCCTCCCCCGACGACATGATCGCCGCCGGAAAAGCCATCAGCGAGCGCTACGGCTGCGCCGTCCTGTGCAAGGGCGGACACCAGCTCAACGACGCCAACGACCTCCTGTACCGCGACGGCGGCTACGAGTGGTTCAACGGCAAGCGCATCGACAACCCCAACACCCACGGCACCGGCTGCACGCTCTCGAGCGCCATCGCGGCCAACCTTGCCAAGGGCTTTGACCTCGACATGGCCGTCCGCCGCGCGAAGGACTATCTCTCCGGCGCGCTGGCAGCCATGCTCGACCTCGGCGCGGGCTCCGGCCCGATGGACCATGCGTTCGACCTGAAGCCGGAATACCGGC
>OLJB01001667.1_pt1 | contig 10379 bp, 10 predicted proteins | sample 1601391 | NCBI WGS metagenome assembly OLJB01 (sample SAMN01915215, study PRJEB22387) | human gut metagenome | isolation source: stool | host: Homo sapiens | place: USA | reverse complement strand
AACCCCTCTGATGCTGCAGATCATCGTGGTGTATTTCGCACCCTTTTATGTGTTCCGCATGCACGTGTGAACGGGGTATCGTTTCCCGGCGGTGATCGTGGCATTCGTGATCAACTATGCAGCATATTTTGCGGAAATCTACCGTGCGGGGATCGAATCTATTCCGGTGGGACAGTATGAGGCTGCGCAGGTACTGGGCTACAGTAAGGCACAGACTTTCGTGAAGATCATTCTGCCGCAGGTGGTGAAGCGGGTGCTTCCGCCGGTGACCAATGAGACTATCACATTAGTCAAGGATACTTCTATGGCATTTACCATTTCCATCGCGGAGATGTTTACAGTCGCGAAGCAGATCGGAGCAGCACAGACCAGTGTGGTTCCGTTGCTGGCGGCAGGTGTATTCTATTATATCTTTAATCTCGTTGTGGCATCCTTCATGGAATACTTGGAGAAGAAGACATCTTATTACAGATAGGTGACAGACAGGAGTATCGTATATGGAACAGACAGACGGAGAAATCCTCTTAGAAATGAATCATGTGAAAAAAAGCTTTGATGGAAACGGAGTGTTGGAGGATATCTCCCTGACCGTGAAAAAGGGAGAGGTGGTCTCCATCATCGGTCCCTCCGGTTCCGGGAAGTCCACACTGCTCCGCTGCGCAACGCTTTTGGAAAAAATGGACGGCGGTGAGCTGATCTATTTAGGGCAGACGGCAGCTTCAGAGAAAACGGATAAAAACGGCAGAGTACAGTGCGAATATGCATCGAAGGCGGAATTACATAATATCCGTAAATGTTTTGGACTGGTATTCCAGAATTTTAACCTTTTTCCTCATTATACGGTGATGAAAAATATCATCGATGCGCCGATCCATGTGGATAAGGTAAGCCGCACAGAAGCCGTGGCGAGGGCGGAGAAGCTTTTAGCACAGTTGGGACTGTCGGATAAGGCAGATGCCTACCCTTACCAATTGTCCGGCGGACAGCAGCAGAGAGTATCCATAGCCAGGGCACTGGCACTGCAGCCTAAGATCCTGTTCTTTGATGAGCCGACTTCCGCACTGGATCCGGAACTGACCGGAGAAGTATTAAAAGTTATCCGCGAGCTTGCCGACCAGAATACGACGATGATCATTGTAACCCATGAGATGGCATTTGCACGCGACGTTGCCGATCATGTGATCTTTATGGACGACGGACGCATCGTTGAACAGGGTGATCCGCGTCAGATGTTTGAAAATCCAAGTGAAGAGAGAACAAAACAGTTTCTTTCGCGGTTTCATGAAGGATAAGCTGTTAGATGAAGAAGAGGGGGCTGTCGGGAAATAGATAGTTCCAAAGCAGGGAGGGTATGACTCACAACGAGTCATACCCTCCCTGAATTTATCTGAAAAAAGAAAAAAAGATGGCTAACGACAACCATCTTTCTCTCCGTTACATGTTATAATGTAACTATGCTAACAACTAATTATTATAACGATTTTTTTGAGTTTGGGCAACAGAAAATTAACTTTAGTTTCTTCGAATTGAGTTTACCTGACGACGATCCAGTCTATACCCTGAAAAAAGTGATGGAGGAATTAGATTTTTCTGGCTTGTTAGCCAATTGTTCAGATAAGGGAAGAACCGGGTACAACCCAATTATGATGTATGCTGTAGTTACCTATGCAAATATGCGTGGAATACGTTCTGTTGACCGTATTGTTGATCTATGTGAAAGAGACCTTGCTTTTATCTGGCTGACGCGCGGACAAAAACCGAAACGTGATGCTTTTTATGACTTTAAAAACAGGAAGCTGACATCTGATGTCCTGGATGACCTGAATTACCAGTTTATGCGGCGGCTGCAGAAAGAAGGGCTGGTCACATTAAAAGAACTTTTTATTGACGGTACAAAGATAGAGGCAAATGCGAACCGTTATACTTTTGTATGGCGCGGAAGCATCAATTACCATCTGGCAGGACTTCTGGACTCTATCGACCAGCTTTTTGAAAAATATAATTCTTTTTTGCAGGAGAATGATTATGGAACAAAGTACGAGCTGGGAAATGCACAGATGTTTGTGATCGAAGGGATGGATAAAGTCCGGGAAGTGATCGAAAAGAACAGAAAACGAAAGCTTGTAAAACATAAAAAGCTTTCAAATAACCGTATTATAGAGATCGATAACTGTTCACCGCTTGAAATACGGAAACTCCAGAACAATCTCACGATGATCGCAGACAACGAGGGAATCGAATTCGTTTACGGAAAAGGAAAAAGAAAACCTGCACTTCAACAGCTGCATGAGGAACTGGAACAATGCGGAAAACGACTGATGGAATATAAAGAATGCTTTGAGATCATGGGAAAAGACAGAAACAGTTATTCCAAAACAGATCTGGAAGCGACTTTTATGCGTATGAAAGAAGATCACATGCTGAACGGACAGTTAAAGCCAGCATATAATGTTCAGATCGCGGTAGAGAATTATTTTATCGTACATGGATATGTAAGCAGCGACCGCACCGATTATAATACCCTGATCCCGGTCCTTGAAAAACATAAGAATGCTTTCGGGAGTATTCTGGAAGAAGTAACTGCGGACAGCGGGTACTGTAGTGAAAAAAATCTGCTTTATTTAAAACGGAATGAAATATCCAGTTATATAAAACTGCAGGATCATGAAAAGCGAAAAACACGCGCTTATTCAGAAGATATCAGTAAATATTACAACATGAGGACAGGGATCTTTGAAGATGAACAGTTCTATATCTGCCATGACGGACGTGAACTGCGGCATCTCAGGACAGAGAGCAAAGAGCAGGATGGATATACACAGACCTTTGAGGTATATGGTTGTGCAGACTGCAGCGGATGTGAACATAAAGCGCGCTGTCTGTATAAGTATGATGCGGAAAAAGATGCCGAAAAGAACAAAGTCATGAAGATCAATGAACAATGGGAGGAACTGAAAGAAAGATCGCATGCCAATATCCAGAGTGAACGCGGGATCCTGAAACGCCAGACACGTTCCATTCAGACGGAAGGACATTTTGGAGATATCAAGGAAAATGAGAACTTCCGGCGTTTTAATTACCGTTCGGCAGATAAGGTATATAAAGAATTCATGCTGTATGCTATTGGAAGAAATATAAATAAATATCATCGTTTTTTATACGAAAAACTGAGAAAATTTGAAGGAAAAACTGCCTAGAAAAAAATGCGGCTGAAAAAATCCAAACAAGGATTTTTTGCGGCCAAAAACAGAAAGTATTTATCAAAATAAAAATATCCTGAACAAGTTGCAGAGCCAGAAAGCTCTGTAACTGTCAGGATATTTTTGTTTGGTGCTGTCAGCTCTAAAAAACGTTATTTACCGACAGCTCCCTGTTTTGTTTTAATGATATTTATGCATCCGTACATAATAGCTGATGCATAAGATCACAGTGGCTCCGCTCCATGCTGCAATCTCTGCAAAGAAAATACCGTCCTGTCCGATAAAATGGGGAAGGATCAGTGCAGCACTGATACGCATGACAAATTCAGCCATACCACTTACCATAGGCATTAAGGTATCTCCCAGCCCCTGAAGTACAGATCTGTACACGTACAGGAAGTACAAAACCCAGAGCATGGCAGCCATAATAGAAAGGTATTTAAAAGCAATTGCCAATACCTGCTGTGTCTGCTGCGGTTCACCTGAGATGAAAAGTGAGAGAATATTTTTTCCAAATAAAAACATGGCAGCAGAAATGATCAGTGAGGTAAGCAGGGAAAGCAGCATACTGCTGCGGACGCCTTTTCTGATCCTGTCAATCTTTCCGGCTCCCAGATTCTGACCCACATAGGTAACGATGGCATATCCATAGGAAATAGCAGCCATTTCCAGCAGACCATAAAGCTTGTTTGTAGCTGTAAATCCTGCTACAAAAAGGAAACCGTAGCCATTGATCACATACTGGACTACCAGACCGCCCACACCGATGATGATATTCTGAAATACAACAGGAATACCAAGCTTCATCAGGCGGGCATTCATGCCGGAGGCAGGCATAAAATCTGCTCTGGTCAGATGAACGATATCAATTCTGCGTAAAATCAGGAAACAGTAAACAGCGGAGAAGCTCTGTGCAATCACAGTTGCGATTGCTGCTCCTGCCACACCCCATCCGAAGCCTGCCACAAAAAGGATGTCCAGTGAGACATTCAGCACAGATGCGATGATCATTGCGGTCAGCGGTGTTTTACTGTTTCCCATAGCCCTTAGAGCAGAGGCAAACATATTATAGGCTGCTGTGGCGGGGATCCCACAGAAAATGATGCGCAGATATAACAGAGACATTCCGATAATATTGGAAGGTGTATGCAGCCCTGTTAATACCAGCGAAGCAAATGACTGGCTGAGAATCAATACTCCGGCTGCGATGAATGCGGTCAGCCGGTAACTGTGAGCCAGAGATTTACGCAGATTTTCGAAATCCTTTGCCCCATAATACTGGGAGAGTTGAATAGAAAATCCCTGAGTGAGTCCTGTGGATATTCCTGTGACAACCCACATCAGAAAGTCAACAGCACCCAGTGCGGCAAGAGCCTCCACACCTGCAACCTGACCAACAACCATGGTATCCACCATTGTATAAAGCTGCTGACAGATATTTCCCAGCATCAGGGGAATTGCAAAAAGAATGATCAACCGTCCCGGTGAACCGGAGGTCATATCCTGAATCTTGGTTTTCATTAGTATAAAAGTTCCTTTCCTGAGCATATTTGAAAAAGTTTAGAAATGATTATTCGAATATGCCCTGATATTTACATTGATAATTTTACATCATTAACGTGAAAAATGAAATATAATATATCATCAGAATGATATAAATTTATCAATACCTGCTATAAGCAGCATGTTGTTGAAATTATTATGCATAGCGCCTGAGAGGAGTTTTTGATTGCTATTTTTTAAAATACAGATATATAATAGAAGGCAAGTCTTTACGGAAGGAGACATGAATTATGCTGAAAAGATTCACTAAATATGTAACCCAGAGTGTTGCCGGAATGATCGGGATTTCCGTTTATGTTCTGGCAGATACTTTCTTTATATCTGTATAATCCATTTTCCAATTTTGTGTTGTGCTGATTCCAGTATAACTTCCATAAACACTCCGATCCACAGAAAGAACAGCAAGATACCACTGGCAACTGCAAGTAAAGCAAACCGCTCCCATTGTCTGTACCAGAGCAGTGTTCCAATCAGCATAAAACCCAGAATGAGATTGACAATCCCCTTGCCGATGCAGTAGATTTCAACTACGATCTTTACCAGTAAATGGGCAGTGGCTAATAATAACCACACCGGTAACAATAAAATTTTTCCTGCCATTCTTAAAACAATCATAAGTACCTCCTTCAGTTTGCGTACTGTGGCATGTCGTGATTTACCGCTGCTTTATAATAACTTCCAATCGTTGATGGTGCATTAAATAAAGCAGCCAGCAAATACTGTTTTATGTTTCTGACTTTCGTAGTATTTTTATCCATGCACTCCAGCACATACTCGATATGCGAATAATTCAGTTTCAATAATTTTCCCTTCACAAAGCCTGCCGGATAATATTCGCCGGCGATCCGTATCATATTCTTTTCAGTTTGGACGGTCTCCAGAATCAGCTGATATATTTCTTCTACCAGATCCTGCTCTCTGCTGTATGTATGCAGTAAAACATCAAAATCAATATTTTTCTTTACCAGTTCAGCATAAGCATTGATTTCCTGTTCTTTTTGATCACATCGAATCCTATCGCCATCTGATTTGATATGATTCGATTTCATATTACTCTGGTTATTATAATTCATATAAGTCTTATTATATAGCGGTACCGTTTTGGGAACCTCTTGAAGTCCGTTTTTGGGCACTTCTGAGGTATCTGTTTCGGCACCTCTGAGGTGCTTATTCATCACCTCAGAAGTTCCTATTTCGATACTTCTATGTACCGCATCTTTTTCCTGTGAAGTTCCCATTTCATTACTTCTTTGACTACTCTGATGTGCCATAAAGCTCTTAACATATATAATGTTCGGCAATCCAAAGCCTCTCTTTTTCTTTTCAATCAGTCCGATTTTCTCCAATTCTGTGAGATAATCCATTGCTTTTTTCTTAGAGAATCCCAAGTCACTTTGTATCTCCGTGATCTGATAGATAATGTACACCTTGTTTTCTTCGTCAAGCCATTTATTTTTCATTGACAGTCCCATTCTATCCAGAAGTACCGAGTAAAGGACTTTAGCTGATAAAGACAGTGCGGAAAATGCTTCATCTAATAATAATATTCTTGGAATCCGGATAAAACTGAACTGATCAGCCTGAGTGCCATAATAGTATTCAAAATTCATACTGTTATCTCACCTCTTTTCCATTGATCCAGAAGTTCCAGAATTACACTTTCCATATCTTCTGCCGTATATTTATCAGAGAAGAAATTTCTCAGTTTTTTCTCTGACAATGTAATTTTCTGTTCCTGCTTCCTTCCAGGCTGGCTGTTTACCAGTATGGAAATCATTTTCGCCTGCGTCATCGGTTCTGCTTCAAGTGCTGTGCGGAGTGCCGCTACCTGAACTGCTTTAACCGTACCATTTTCTTTGATGTATTCAAATAACCATGTTTGAATCTCTTTGTCAATATAGGAAATGTCAACCGCAACGGTAAACTGCAGACGTTTCTTATCTACATAATCAAGAAGGTCTGGAATAAGTTCTGTTAGGCGGATATACCTTCTGACTTGGTTTTTACTTTCGCCAACTTGTTTTCCTATTGCTTCGGCTGTTTCTGACTTCCACCCAATTTGGGTGGAAGTGGAACTTGCAATATCATTTCTGGCACCTTGCCTCTTCATCGCATCCATTTTCATTTTATATGCAAATGCCTTTTCACTTGGAAGTAATTCTTCTCGTTGGATATTGGCGTCTACCATTATGACAATGGCTTCATCGTCTTCCATATCCCGCACAATGGCTGGTATAGTTTCCAGTCCTGCTTTTATCGCTGCGTGCATTCTTCGATGCCCGGATATCATCTCATAGCTGTTATTCTTATCTGGCCTTACTAAAACAGGTGTAAGCACACCATTCTGTTTAATACTCTCTACCAGGTCATCCATCTTATCGTCATCCAAAACTTTAAATGGATGATTTGCAAAGCTGTGTATTCTGCTAATCTCAATATCTGTTGCACTTTCTTCGCCGGATACTCCCAGCAGTTCATCTATACTAGGCATCTTTATTTTGTCTGCACTTTTACTCTTCATTTCTCGATACCTCCTTTGCAATCGTCTCATATGCTTTCGCTACTTTTCCATTCAGGCAATGGGAAAAGATACTGACGCCTTCTGCACTTGTTTCAGCTGCTTTCACTGACATAGGAATCACCGTATCAAAAATCTCTATCTTTTCTCCATAAGCTTCACGCACTTTACCAGCCACATCCTTTGCATAGTTTGTGCGGAAATCTACCATTGTGAGAAGTATTCCTTCAAATATGAGCTGCCTGTTCAGCCGTTTCTTTACCATTGCAATCGTATGTATCAGCTGCTGAAGACCTTTCACCGGAAGGTAAGCTGCCTGTACTGGAATCAACACGGAATCCGCAGCTACCAGCGCATTGATTGTCATTAGTCCCAGGCTTGGCATACAGTCAATCAAGATATAGTCATACTCCGTTCTCACAGCCTCAATATATTCCTTCATAATCAGTTCCCTGCTCATCACATTCCCCATTGTTACTTCCAATGCAGATAATTCAATATTTGCCGGAAGCAGATCTACATTTTCTTTATGATGCAGAATGCCATCTGTGATCTCAAATTCTTTTTCATTGATAATAGCCATCATAATTGTGGCAAGTGTAGTTCCTATTTCGTCCGGTTCTACATAGCCAAGACTTGCTGTAAGGCTCCCCTGCGGATCTGCATCAATCAGCAACACTTTCTTTCCCTGTCTGGCAAGTCCAATTCCAAGATTTACGGTTGTGGTGGTTTTTCCGACTCCACCTTTCTGGTTTGATATTGCGATTACTCTACACATAATTTTCCTCCTATTTTACTACCATTTTCTGCGGTTTCCATTGGTTTAACATACTCAGTATTTCTTCTTTCATTTCTGCCGGGGTATATGATTTCGGAAAATACCGATACAGCTGTTCGTTGTTAAACATCACTCTGGTAATTTCTCCTTTTTTGATCTCACCCATAATCTCTCTCATTTTTGTTCCAGTCAGCTTTTTCTCCCGGCTTAATTTCTTCATTCTCTGTGCCTGTGAAATGGATGGAACTGCCTGTGTATACTCCATAGCATCTATAAATTCCTTTTGTTCCTCTATCGTTAAATACGAAAGTTCCACAGCTGGGTTAAATGAAAGTTCACCGTTATCCAGCTTTTCCAGTAACTCAGGAATCAAATCCGTCAGTTTCAGATACCGCTGTACCTGTTTTGCGCTGTCACCAAATTCTTCACCAATGATTTCTACTGTCTTTTTTCCTTTCAACGGGTAGTCAGACTGGCTACTTTTTCTTCTTCCTCCGGTTCGCTTCATAGCTTCATTCTTCATCTTATAAGCAAAAGCCTTTTCACTGAATGTTATCTGCTGCCTCTGTAAATTGGAATCCACCATATTAATTACTGCTTCATCATCCGACATGACTCTGATAATGACCGGCACCTTCCTGTAACCAAACTTTTCAGCAGCTGCCTTTCTTCTGTGTCCGGAGATAATCTCATAAACACCATCTGGAATCGGTCGTACAATCAGTGGATTTATGATTCCGTATTTCTCAACACTCGCACTGAGCCGAATCATTTCCTGATCCATCCGAACCTTAAATGGATGGTTCTTAAAGGTCCGCAGACGTTCCAGCTGAATCTCTATAATTTTTTCGCCATCTTCTGGAACTGATGCACTTCGTGTATCCACTGTATCCATATCTTTCCTCCATTTCTTATCTGCAACAGAAAAAGCCTGTCCAGATAGATTTCTTTTTGAAATCTGATCCAAACAGGCTTACTGTTGACCTTAGTTCTCACTAAGCAAAGATTCTATTGTATTCGCACCTAATAACTTACCGCCGGATATTTCCCTTCCTCTTTTTTCTTATCTGAGCTTGAATTTACATCCACTTTCTCAAATAAACAGCTGGCTTTTCTCTTTTATTAGAATTTCGTTTTATTTCCAGCTATTATACCAGCAGTGCGTTTTATTAGACAGCGGCTAATAGGATTCTTTCCGTATTAGCTGATATTCCATTCCTTTTTCCCTCTGAAAAAACAAAAAAGCGGAAATCATATTAGATATTTTTCTAATACATTCCGCTTTTGATAGGACGTCCCGTGCGGGAATCGAACCCACATCTAGTGCTTAGGAGGCACTTGTTCTATCCATTAAACTAACAGGACTAATACCGGATTTTTGGCTTAAAATCAAGGTTTTCAGCCATTTCAACGGCATTGGATTTTATGATTTAAAACTGACTTACGTCAGCTGAATCAATCTTATATGATGAAATTTTTTGGTATGAAGCTATCGCCTTTTCCAAAAACGCATGTCCTCTTAATTGTGACATCACATAACAGAATCGAACTCAAATTCATTTTTCTGTTATACGCCGAGGCGATAACTCTGGTCACCGCTTAGGAGGCACTTGTTCTATCCATTAAACTAACAGGACATACCAGAAATTGTACTATATATTTCTTTAAAAAACAAGACCTTAATTCCTGAGTAACGAGAAAGAAGTCCTGGATAACTGGAGAGAAGTCCATGACAAATGAAGGTCGTGGACTTCTCTTTGTAATAAATTAAGATTCAGGTCTGCGAACGGATTTTCGTCGATGCTTCTTGGCTTCATAAAGATCCTTATCGGCAAGAGCGATGATTTCCTGTGTGTCGGTATCCGGTTTAGGACGGAATTCTGCAATTCCAAGAGAGATTTCCACAAGGAATGGTTTATCGGATTCAGCATTAAAAACCGTGCAGGCATCTTTAATTCGTTTACGGAAAATATCCTGGAAATTTTCTTCTTCACAATTTAAAAGAATCAGGAATTCATCACCACCGACACGTGCAAGTGTGTCCTGACTGCGCAGACAGCCTCCGAGGATTCTTGCAACGCTTTGCAGTGCAAAGTTGCCAGCCGGATGTCCCCAGGTGTCATTGATCTCTTTCAGATGGTCCAAATCTCCACAGATAATGTAGGCCCGTTGATTTATTTCGCTGCTGCAGAATTTTTTTGTCTGTTCTGTGAAACCTCTCAGATTCAGAAGACCAGTCAGTTCATCATATTTGGAAATAAATCCAAGTACCCGGTTTCGCTCACGTACGAGCTCCAGATCTCTGGACATTTCCTGTCGG
>OLJB01001643.1_pt1 | contig 10506 bp, 10 predicted proteins | sample 1601391 | NCBI WGS metagenome assembly OLJB01 (sample SAMN01915215, study PRJEB22387) | human gut metagenome | isolation source: stool | host: Homo sapiens | place: USA | reverse complement strand
CAGCTGTGGCCGTTGCGGGTGCCAGCCTCTTCTCCGGCTGTGAGTCGCAGGGTGATTCCTATAATTTGCTCCAGGAAGGTGCAGGCTCCATGACCATTCTGCAGGTCACTGCAACCATGGGCACTTATAATGAGACTGATAAAAAGTATGTTGCCCCCGAGGTGACTCCTTCTACCACCGAGATCACGTTCCCCTTCAAGGTCGAGAATGGCCGCAACAACCCGATTGCCATTAACCCCAACAGCTTTAAAGTTACTGTTGCCAGCAAGGACGGCAAGACTGTGAAAAAGTATCCCGTGTCCCTCGATGGCCAGCTGAGTGATCCCAACCTGAAAAAAGGTGCTTCTGCCAGCGGCACTATTAAGGTTTCTGATTTGTCCGGTCTGGAAGAAGAGGGTACTGTACTGTTGACCTATTGCCCCGACCTGCAGTACAACGAGTATTCTCTGAACTGGAAGCTGACCGTCCCTGCCAAGAAGGAAGAGAGCTCCGGCTCTACCACCACCAAGTAATCTCCCCAACGTACATCCCAAGCCGTCCGGGAAAGCCGGGCGGCTTTTTTTGCACCGCTGCACCGGCAAAGTGTCTCAATTTTTCTTCAAATTTTCGGCGATTCTGTATCTTGTGCACACCCGCATTTTCTGATACCATAGGTTCATGGAAAAGAAGGGGAGCGCAGCGGCAGGGGCCGCCGCGCTGTTTGTGTTTCCGCTCAAAAAGGCCATGGGCCGTAGTTTGACAGAACAGGAGTGTTGCAGTTATGATCAACATGGTAAAGCTTCCCACCAACAAGAGCAATCTGTTCCTGCGTGTGGCAAAGGGCCATTTCGCAACCAGCCACAGCCACATCAATTACTATATCGATGTCACCACCCAGAAGTCCCGCCTTTCCGAGGCAAAGGCTGTGGCAAAAGAGCTGGTGGCTGCCTACCAGCACAACACCATCGTGGATACCGTTCTCTGCCTGGACGGCACGCAGGTCATCGGCACCTGCCTTGCCAACGAGCTGACCAAGGACGGCTTTGCCAACATGAACGCCCACCAGACCATCTATGTCATCACCCCGGAGTACACCACCGGCAGCCAGATCATCCTGCGCGACAATCTGGCCCCCATGGTCAAGGGCAAGCATGTGCTGATCCTGGCTGCTTCCATCACCACCGGCTACACCGTGCAGGCTGCGATCGAGGCGATCAACTACTACGGCGGCACCGTGGCAGGCCTGAGCGCCATCTTCGCCACCGCCACCGAGTGCCTGGGCATCCCGGTCACCTCTATTTTTGACCCCTCCAACCTGCCCGATTACGCCAGCTTCGATTCCCGCGAGTGCCCCATGTGCAAGGCGGGCCAGCATATCGATGCACTGGTCAACAGCTTCGGCTATTCGGCGCTGTAAGCCTCCTTGCCCGATCCGTTTCATCCACTTCCCGCAGACACAAAGACCCGGCTGTCATCGGCAGCCGGGTCTTTTCCTTATTCTGCTTTTTTCGGGAACACAAACGGGTCGTGCAGGTAGACCAGCACGAGGTACGCCGCCATGAAGCACCAGATGATGGGCTCACAGAGGATGACGGCATTATAGGCAAACTTCGGGATGAAGAAGAGCACGAATACCACCTTGCCCACCAGCTCGATGACACTGGAGAAGAGGGGCAGGACCTTCTGCCCCAGGCTCTGCAGAGCGTAGCGGGTGGCCAGCAGAACACCCAGCACCGAGTAGAAGGGCGCGTTCCAGAGCAGATACCGTGCGCCGTTTTCCAGCACCACAGGCTCGTTGGAGCCAGAGATGAGCCGCACCATCCACTCTGCGCCCAGCTGCATCAGAAAGATCGCCAGCACAGCCACCGCCACGCTGTACAGGGCGATCTCCTTCATGCCCTTGCGGACACGCTCCGGCTGGTTTGCGCCGCAGTTCTGGGAAACAAACGTGGAGCATGCCGATGCCATGGCCATGACCGGCATGCTGGTAAAGGAGAACAGCTTCCGGGCGGCGGTGTGACCGGCGATGACCAGCGTGCCCAGCCCGTTGATGCCGTATTGCAGCACCACCGAGCCTGCCGAGACGATGCTGCTCATCAGGCCCATGGAGATGCTCTGGCTGAACAACTCCCAGTAAAGGTGGCTGCCCACCCTGAAATGCTGTTTTTCCGGAAGCAGGATCTTCACTCTGAGGAAGATGTACAGGATGCAGAGCACCACCGAAACGCCCTGCGAGATGACCGTTGCCACAGCCGCCCCCTGCACCCCCATGCCCATTCTTGCAATGAACAGGAGATCCAGCACCACATTCAGGCCCGAGGAGATGAGCAGGAACACCAGCGGCATCACGCTGTTGCCAATGGCGCGCAGCAGGCCCGCGCAGAGGTTATAGGCGAACATGACCAGCACGCCCAGATCGATGGTCAAAATGTAGCGATACGCATCGTCCAGGATCTCCGCCGGGGTGTCCAGCATGAGGAGCAGCGGGTGCAGGCCCAGCACACCTGCCAGCGTAATGCAGAGGGAAGCCACCAGACCGATGACCAGTGAGCCTGCCACGGTCTTTTTGAGCAGATCGTGATCCTGCGCCCCGTAGGAGCGCGCTGCAACGATTGCAAGGCCGTTGCCGATACCAAGGCCAAAACCGACCAGAAGCTCGTAGATCGAGCCGCAGGAGCCAATGGCGGCAAGGGCGGTATCGCCCAGCACATTGCCCACGATCATGGTGTCCACGGTGTTATAGAGCTGCTGGAACAGGCTGGAGATGAAGATGGGCAGCATGAACAGCAGCAGGTTTTTGAAAATGGGCCCGTGCATCAGGTCCACATTCATGCTGAAGGGGGATTTTTTCGCAGTTTGGGTCATAAGGTTCCTCACAGTTTACGGAAAACAACCCTCCCCGGCATTGCACAGCAAAAACGGAGAGGGTTGTGCTTTATTTTTCTTTTACAGCTCCTGGGTCTCAAAGCCGTGGCCGGTCAGCACCTCCACACTGGTGAAGCCGGCAGCCTTGATGGCGGCGGCAGCTTCCTCAAAGCCGAAGGTCAGGCTGGAAACATCGTGGGAGTCGGAGGTGATGATGACCTTGCCGCCCATCTTGTTCCACTCCTCCAGCATCCATGCACTGGGGTAGAAGTCCTTGCGGTAGCCGCGGTAAACGCCGCCGGTGTTCACTTCCAGCAGGCAGTTGTGCTCTTTGGCTGCGCTCAGGGCCTTGAGGGCAGCGGCCCGGTAGCGGGGAGCCTCTTCATCAAAGAACTCACCCTCGCCGTTCAGCTTCTTGATGAGGTCGATGTGGGCCAGAATGTCCGGTCCCTTGGCGGCAACCTTCTCCACCTCTGCAAAGTAGGCCTCCACCGCGGCCAGCGGGTCACCGTCGAAATCATCAAAGATGCAGTCGTGCAGATCCTGCGGGCGGAAGTCGATCTCGTAGTACTTGCCGGTGTTCTTGCCGTACAGGTGATGGGCCGCACCGATCCAGTAATCGTAGTTCTCGGGCTTGTCCTCGCTCAGGCTGTCCCACTCGATGCCGCAGAGGATGTCCACCTTGCCCTTATACTCTGCCTTGAGCTTTGCAATGGTGGCCTTGTACTGGGCGGTGCGGCTGGGGCTCATGCAGTACTCACGGTCCCGCTGCGTATAGCTATGGCCGGAGAAGCCCAGGGTCGTCAGGCCCTGTGCACAGGCGGCACTGGCCATTTCCTGCAAGGTATTTTTGCCATCGCACATCGTCGAGTGGCAATGAACACTGGACTTCTTATAATCTGCCATAACTAAATCACTGCATCCTTTCCTGTTTGACCTTGTGGTCAATGACGTGTCGTTTTTCCAGCTCACGGGTGATCTCTTCCACCGTGATGCCTGCCTGCACCATCAGCACCAGCACATGGTAAGCCAGGTCGCTGATCTCATAGATGGTCTCGGCCTTGTCTTCTTTTTCTCCCGCAATGATGACCTCGGTGCACTCCTCGCCCACCTTTTTCAGGATCTTCTCCTTGCCCTTCTCGAACAGGTAGGTGGTATAGCTGCCTTCCTGGGGATGATCCCTGCGGCCCTGGATGAGTTCGTAAAGCCCCTGCCAGCTGAACTGCTTGAGCTCCGGCGAGACATACACTTCGTTGAAGAAGCAGCTCTCGGCACCGGTATGGCAGGCAGGGCCATCCTTGACCACCTCCACCACCAGTGCGTCCTTGTCGCAGTCTGCGGTGATGGACACCACATGCTGGACATTGCCGCTGGTATCGCCCTTGCGCCAGATCTCCTGACGGCTCCGGCTCCAGAACACCGTACGCCCCTCGGCAATGGTCAGTGCCAGCGTCTCGGCGTTCATGTAGGCAAGGGTGAGCACCTCTTTGGTGTAGTGATCCTGCACGATGGCAGGAATGAGGCCCTTTTCATCAAATTTCAGTTCCATGGTCCATACTCCCTCCCCAAAGGGGATACTTACAGTTTATCCTAAAGTTGCCCGAAACGCAAGAGCTTACAGCCGCATTTCGACACCATTTTCATTCAGATAGGTTTTCAGATCGTGGATGGTCAGCAGTTTCTGGTGGAAAATGCCCGCCGCAAGGCCAGCGTCGATGCCCTTGTGGTGGAACAGCTCAAGGAAATCTTCCTTTTTGCCCGCGCCGCCGCTGGCGATGATGGGCACATTCACCCGGGCAGCGACCGCGTCCAGCATCTCGAGATCGAAGCCGGTGCGGACACCATCGGTGTCAATGCTGTTCAGGCAGATCTCCCCCGCGCCATGCGCCACGCACCAGCTGATCCAGTCCAGCGCGTCCCGACCGGTATCCTCGCGCCCACCCTTGGCGAACACCCGGAACTGGCCGTTCACCCGCTTCACGTCCGCCGAGAGCACCACGCACTGGTCGCCGTATTTCCGGGCCGCCGCCGGGATGAGGCCGGGGTCCCGCAGCGCGCCCGAGTTGACGCTGACCTTATCGGCACCGCATTTCAGCACCCGGTCAAAATCCTCCAGCGTGTTGATGCCGCCGCCTACGGTCAGCGGGATGAAGATCTCGCTTGCCACCCGGGTCAGGATATCGGTGAACAGAGCACGGCCCTCAAAGCTGGCGGTGATATCGTAGAACACCAGCTCGTCGGCACCGGCGGCGTTGTACATCCGGGCCATCTCCACCGGATCGGCCACATCCCGGATGCCCTCAAAGTTCGTGCCCTTGACCACCCGGCCATTCCGGACATCCAGACAGGGAATGATGCGTTTTGTGATCATTTTCGTTCCCCTCCGTTTCATTCTGCACCAGTTCTACACAACGTTTCAGATCCAGCGCCCCGGTATACAGGCTTTTGCCCAGGATCGCGGCAGCGGTGCCCATCTTTTTCAGTTCCAACAGCTCGGCTTCCGACGAGATGCCGCCGCTGGCCGTGAAGGCCACGCCCGGCACCTCTGCCGCCAGCTGGCGGTACAGCGCCAGATTCGTGCCCTGCATGGCACCATCACAGGCAATGTCGGTGTAGATGATGGCCGTGCATCCGGCATCTGCCAGCCGCCTGCAGAAGTCCACGCCCTTTTCGGCGCTGACCTCCTTCCACCCGTGGATGGCAACAAATCCATCTTTGGCATCCACCCCCACGGCGATCCGTTCGCCGTAGCGCTTCAGCATCCGGGCCGTGAAATCAAAATCCGTCACGGCCACACTGCCCAGGATGCAGCGATTCACACCCAGAGAAAGGTATTTTTCAATGCGCTCCTCCGTGCGGATGCCGCCGCCCACCTCAATGTACAAGCCCCCCTGCTCTGCCAGCGCGGCAATGGATCCGTAGTTGGAAAGGGTGCCGTCCTTTGCGCCGTCCAGATCCACAACGTGGAGATACCTGGCCCCGGCCTCCACAAACTGCCGGGCCTGTGCACAGGGGTCCTCCCCGTAAACGGTCATACGGTCGTAATCTCCCTGCGTCAGGCGGACAACTTTGCCGCCTCTTAAATCAATTGCGGGAAACAATTGCATATTAGATTCCCTCCTAATTTTAGCTTTTCCTTCGTACAACCTCTCAGTCTCACTTCGTTCGACAGCTCCCCTAGTAGGGGAGCCCTTGGCAAAACGGGAAACTTCTCCCTGACTGCCAAGGCCTCTCCTACTAGGAGAGGTGGCAATGCGTTAGCATTGACGGAGAGGTTGTACGGAGCAGGGCCTTTCCACTACAGCTCGCTAAACGCCTTCAATATCCGCAGCCCTGTCTCCCCGCTCTTTTCGGGGTGGAACTGGGTGCCGTACACCCTGCCCGCCCTGACCACGCCGGTCACGGGGATGGAGTAATCGCTGACAGCAAGTGTACTCCCGGTACAATTTTTGCCGTAGTAGCTGTGGACGTAATAGACATACTCGCCCTCACGGATGTATCGGAAAAGCGGGTCATCCCGTACGATGTGCAGGGCGTTCCAGCCGATCTGCGGTACCTTGAGGGTTTTGTCTTTCAGGTCAGGCTCCAGCGGGCAGACCTCGCCTTTGACAAAGCCCAGGCCCCCATGCTCACCGTACTCATAGCTTTTTTCAAAGAGCAGCTGCATTCCCAGGCAGATGCCCAGCAGGGGCTTTTGCGCCGCCTGCTCCCGGATGACCGGCACCAGACCGGTGGCCGAGAGCTTGTCCATGGCATCGCCAAAGGCCCCCACCCCCGGCAGGATGAGCCGGTCGGCCTTGCGGATGGTCTGTGCATCGGCGGTCACAACGGCCTCCAGCCCCAGATGCGTCAGGCTGGAGCGCAGGCTGAACAGGTTGCCCACGCCGTAATCGATGATCGCGATCATACCAGCAGTCCTTTCGTGGAGGGGATCTCGTCCCGGTGGGCGGCATCAATGGCGACTGCCGCAGCCAGCGCGTGGCCCGCGCCCTTGAAGCAGGCTTCGAGAATGTGGTGGGTATTTTCCCCTGCAAATTGTACAAAGTGGAGCGTAGCGGGCACATTGCGGGCAAAGCCCAGCCAGAACTCCGAGGCGCATTCCACATCGAAATCGCCCACCTTTTCGGTCTTGCAGTGGACATCCCAGTTCAGGGTGCACCGGCCCGAAAGGTCTACCGCGCAGAGCACCAGCGCCTCATCCATGGGCAGGTAGAAGCTGCCATACCGCTGGATGCCCCGCATCTCGCCCAGCGCCCGGGCAAAGGCCTGCCCCAGTGCAATGCCGATATCCTCAGCCGTGTGGTGGTAATCCACCTCCACATCCCCGTGGCAGGTGAGCACCAGGTCAAACCGGCCATGGCGGGCAAACAGCTCCAGCATGTGGTTCAGGAACCCACAGCCGGTGTCCACCTCATAGCGGCCCGCACCGTCCAGATTCAGGGTCAGCTCGATCTGGGTCTCGTTGGTGTTGCGTTCCAGTGTCACTTCCCGCATGGGTCATTCCTCCATTATTTTGTCAAGGGTGTTCAGGAAGATCTGCATCTGCTCCGGCGTGCCAATCGTGATGCGCAGCCAGTTTTCAATGCGTGGGGCATCAAAGTGGCGCACCAGAACGCCCTTTTCCTTCAACTTCCGGTACAATTCGCCGCCATTTTTCTTTTGTATAGAGGCAAACAGGAAGTTGGAGCGGCTATCCAGCACCGCAAAGCCCCGGGCTTCCAGCTGCTGTTTTGTCCAGGCCCGAGTGTCCACGATGGCGGCACGGGTCTTTTCAAAATAAACGGTATCTTCCAGCGCGGCCTGCCCGGCCTTCAAGGTCAGGCGGTTGATGTTATAGGGGTTCAGGCTGAACTTGACCCGGTTCAGATCCGCGATGAGGCTGGCGCTGCCCATGGCAAGGCCCAGCCGCGCACCGGCCAGCTGGCGGGATTTCGAAAAGGTCTGCACCACCAGCAGGTTGTCGTACCGGTCAATGAGCGGCACGCAGCTCTCGCCGCCAAAGTCCACATAGGCCTCATCCACAATGACCACATTGTCAGGGTTCGCTTTCAGGATGCCCTCGATGGCACTGCGGGGCAGGGCCAAGCCGGTGGGGGCGTTGGGGTTTGCGATGACGATGGTCTCGTTCAGGCCGTAGTAATCGGCGGGGTCAAGGGTGAAATCCTCCTTCAGCGGGATGATATGGCTGGGGATGTGCATCAGCCCGCACCAGACGCTGTAACAGCCATAGGTGATGTCGGCATAGGCCAGCGGGTGGGTCTCGTCGCAGAAGGCCCGCAGGGCGAAGAAGAGGTTCTCGTCACTGCCGTTGCCGGGCATGATCTGATCCGGCTGCAGGCCAAAGTGCGCCGCCGCCGTTTTCAGCAGGTCGGTGCAGGCGGGGTCGGAGTAGAGACGGAGCTTTTCCACCTCATGCTCGCTCACCGCCGCCACCACCGCCGGGCTGGGCAGATAGGGGCTTTCGTTGGTGTTCAGCTTGATGTATTGCTGGTCCTGCGGCTGCTCCCCTGGGGGGTAAGGGGTGACTGTTTCAAGTTTCGGAGAGAGATATTTACTCATAGCAATTTCCTCACTGTCAGCGTCCTCGCCCTCTCAGGCGCTTCGCGCCAGCTCCCCCAAAGGGGGAGCCTCTGGCGGTTTTCCGTAACCTTGCGGGAAATTGCCAAAGCCTCTCCCTTTGGGAGAGGTGGCATTGCAAAGCAATGACGGAGAGGGCGAGCCGCCTTTAGTCCTCTTCATATCTTATCGTCACACTCTTCGCATGGGCGTGCAGGCCCTCGCGCTCGGCAAAATCGGCAATGCGGGGTGCCACCTCGCCCAGCGCCTCGCGGGTGTAATAGAGGAAACTGGACTTCTTCACAAAATCGTCCACACCCAGCGGGCTGGAGAAGCGGGCCGTGCCGCTGGTGGGCAGGGTGTGGTTGGGGCCTGCAAAGTAATCACCCAGGGCCTCGGGCACATTGCGGCCCAGGAAGATGCTGCCCGCGTTTTTGATCTCGTTCAGCACGCCGAAGGGGTCCTCCACGCAGACCTCCAGATGCTCCGGCGCAATGATGTTGCAGGCCTCAATGGCCTTGTGCAGGTCGGTGCAGACGATGATCTTCCCGTTGTCGTCCACGCTGGCGCGGGCAATGGCGGCACGGGGCAGCTGGGGGATCTGCACCTCCAGCTCTGCCTGCACGGCCCTGGCCAGCGCCGGACTGTCGGTGACAAGAACAGGGCTGGCCAGCTTGTCGTGCTCGGCCTGGCTCAGCAGGTCTGCCGCCACCCAGGCGGGGTTGCAGCCGCCGTCGGCCAGCACCAGGATCTCGCTGGGGCCGGCGATCATATCAATGCCCACCTTGCCGAACACCTTCCGCTTGGCGGTGGCAACGTAGATGTTGCCGGGGCCGACGATCTTGTCCACCGCCGGGATGCTCTGGGTGCCGTAGGCCAGCGCGGCCACGGCCTGTGCACCGCCGGTCTTGAAGATCTTGGTCACACCGGCGGTGGCGGCGGCGGCAAGGATGACCGGATTCACCCGACCGTCCTTTCCGGCGGGGGTGGTCATCACGATCTCCGACACGCCCGCGACCTTGGCCGGGATGACATCCATCAGCACGGTGGAGGGATAGGCCGCCGTGCCGCCGGGCACATACACGCCCGCCTTTTCAATGGGGGTATATTTCTGGCCCAGCACGATGCCGGGCTTCTCGTTGATCACAAAGTTCTTGTGCACCTGCTGACGGTGGAAGCTCTCAATATTGGCGGCAGCCTCCCGCAGGGTCTCAAGGAAATAGGGGTCCATATTGGCAAAGGCCTCGTCGATCTCCGCCTGCGTCACCTGCAGGTCGTCGATCTTTGCCCCGTCAAATTTCAGCGCGTACTCCTTCAGCGCCTCATCGCCCCGGGCGCGGACCTCGGCAATGATGCCGTCCACCACATCCTCCACGTTTTTCTCCGCGCGGATGTCCCGGTTCAGGATCTCCTCGGGCCTGAGCTCATCAAAATTATACAGCTTGATCATTTTGTTTCCTCCTGCAAGGTCTTGCGCAGCGCTTCCAGCATGGCATCCATCTCGTTGTGCTTGAACTGGTAGCTGGCCTTATTGGCAATGAACCGGGCCGAGATGGGCATGAACTCGGTGACCACCCGCAGGCCGTTCTCCCGCAGGGTGGTGCCGGTCTCCACGATATCCACAATGACATCGGAAAGGCCCAGAATGGGGGCCAGCTCAATGGAGCCGTTCAGCTTGATGATATCGATATCCCGCCCGATGGATGCATAGTAGCTCTTTGCAATGTTGACGAATTTGGTCGCCACCCGCACCGGGCGGCTGGGGTCATCCTTGTAATCCGCCGGGGCAGCCACGCACATCCGGCACCTGCCAAGGCCGGTATCCAGCAGCTCGTAGACATCGGCAGAGGCTTCGGTGAGGATATCCTTGCCCACGATGCCCACATCTGCCGCGCCGTGCTCAACGTAGATGGCCACATCGCTGGGCTTGACAAGGAAGTAGCGGATGCCCGCCGCAGGGTTCTCCACCACCAGCTTTCGGGTGGCGTTATAGTCCTCGGTGCAGCCATAGCCGATGCGGGCCAGCAGGTCATACATCCTGTCACCCAGACGGCCCTTGGGCAGGGCAACATTCAGCATGACCCGGCCCGTGCTGTTCCTCTGCAC
>OLJB01001621.1_pt1 | contig 10601 bp, 7 predicted proteins | sample 1601391 | NCBI WGS metagenome assembly OLJB01 (sample SAMN01915215, study PRJEB22387) | human gut metagenome | isolation source: stool | host: Homo sapiens | place: USA | reverse complement strand
GGGGGCGCCCTGCGGGCCGATGCGCGGTATGCAGGGATTTGCGGGGAAGCAGAAACCAGCCCCTCCTTTTGCGGAGAGGCTGGCAGAAAAGCAAAGCGGGGCGATCAGCCCTCCGCGCCGCGGCGGTTGGTGATGCCGTGGATAACGAACAGGGTAGCAAGCATAAGGACAATGCCGATGGGCAGGACGATGACGGCATTGGGAACGAAGCCTGCGATGATGTAGGTAAAGAAAGCAACAATAGCCACAGTGGCTGCATACGGGAACTGGGTGGAAACATGGTTCAGGTGGTTGCACTGGGCACCGGCGGAAGCCATGATGGTGGTATCGCTGATGGGAGAAACATGGTCACCGAATACCGCACCGGCGAGACAGGCGGAAACGCCGACGATCATCAGGGTGAAGTCAGCCTTAAAGACCTCGGTGACAATGGGGATAAGAATACCGAAGGTGCCCCAGGAGGTGCCGGTGGCAAACGCCAGTCCGCAGGCAACCAGATAGATAACGGCCGGCAGCAGGCTGTAAAGGCCGCTGGAGGCACTGTGCATTACGCCGGCGACAAACTCCTTGGCGCCCAGCAGAGTGGTCATATTCTTGAGGGAGGTGGCCAGGGTGAGGATGAGGATGGCGGGAACCATGGCGCAGAAGCCCTGGGGAATGCAGCTCATGGCATCCTTGAAGGAAATGACCCGGCGGAGAACGAAATAGATGACGGTAAAGACCAGCGCCACAATAGCGCCCCAGGGCAGGCCGAAGAAGGCATCGCAGTTGGCAAAGGCATCGATGAAATTATCGGCGCCATTGAGGTAGCCGGAGTAGACCAAACCGCTGACGCACAGCACCACCAGCACAATGATCGGCAGCAGCAGGTCGATCACCTTAGCGCGAGGATTGGAAACTTCCTCAACGGCCTCGGGCTGCTCGCCTTCGGTGAACAGGTCGTTATTGCGGATGGCGTTAAGCTCATGCCGGCGCATGGGGCCGTAGTCCATGCCGGTCTTGCAGAGGAACAGCACCATAACGATAGTGAGCAGCGAATAGAAATTAAATGGAATTGCACGAATGAACAGATCAAAACCGCTGTAATCCTCCACAACGCCGGAGACGGCAGCTGCCCAAGAGGAAATGGGGGCGATCATGCAGATGGGGGCGGCGGTGGCATCGATGAGATAGGCGAGCTTGGCGCGGGAAACACGATGGCTATCCGTTACCGGGCGCATGACGCTGCCGACGGTGAGGCAGTTGAAGTAGTCATCCACGAAGATGAGCACGCCCAGCAGGAAGGTAGCGAACATGGCGCCGCCGCGGGTCTTGATGTGGGTCTTGGCCCAAGCGCCGAAGGCCGCGGAGCCGCCGGCCTTATTGAGCAGGGCAACAAGGATGCCGAGCAGCACGAGGAACATGAAGATACCGGCGTTATCACGGATGGCGGCCACTACGCCGTCATTGAGCAGAGAGTCGAGCGCCTCCACATGGAAGCCGGCATAGAACAGGGCGCCGGCCACAGCGCCGATGAACAGGGAGCTGTACACTTCCTTGGTGATGAGGGCCAAACCGATAGCGATGATGGGGGGAACGAGTGCCCAAAATGTACCAAACATAAGATTTACCTCCTGAAAAATGGGACGAAAAAAGCCATGAGAAATGCGGAAAACAAATCTCATGGCCGGCGTAATAAAAACAAATAGCAATAACGCAGGAACCCGCTGATAGCTCTCCACAGTTTCTGTGACAGTCCGCAGCATATTCTGCTGCGTCCCAGCAAAAAGGCTCTCGGGGGAGCGCTTTCGCTTCGGCGGCTTTCCCTTTCTCCCTCCCCGGTCTCCCGGACCGTATGGGGATGGTTACTGATGAAACCCGCAACCTCTACCAAATTGGCTTTATTCTGTTGTCACATTTATAGCACCGTTAGCGGAACAATGCAAGTGTTTTTTAATAGAGTGTAAACATTTTGGGGACTCGCTGATAAATTGACGAAGATTACCGAAATATTTTGTAATAGATGCACAACGAAAAAAAATGAGGCTCCCCGCCGAAGGGAGAGCCTCTGGAAAAGTTATTCGTGGTGCAGGATCATGCGGGCACATTTATAAACATCACCGCAGCCAAGGGTAAGGATCAGATCACCGGACTCGGAATACCGATCGACATAATCCGCCATGGCCTGGAAGGAGGGCAGGCAGACACAGCCGGGGATCTTTTCGCCCAGATCCTCCGAGGTGATGTGGTAGGTATTGACCTCCCGGCTGCCCATGATGGGCGAAAGCACCACGCGGTCGGCGATGGACAAGGCGGAGACAAAGTCCTCCAGCAGCATATAGGTGCGGCTAAAGGTGAAGGGCTGGAACACGGCCCATACACGCTTAAAGTCCAGCTCCTTGGCGGCGGTGAGGGTGGCGCGCAGCTCCGCCGGGTGGTGGGCGTAGTCATCGGCAACGGTAGCGCCGGTGTGGGTCTTGCCCAGCACCTCAAAGCGGCGGCCGGCCCCAGTAAAGGCAGCCAAGCCGGCAGCGGCCTGCTCCGGGGTGGCGCCCAGCTGCATGGCGCCCGCGGCGGCAGCAATGGCATTGAGGATATTGTGGTCGCCGGGGATCTGCAGATGGATCTCGGTGAGGGGCTTGCCGCGGAACATGAGGGTAAAGCGGCGGTCCAGACCACCCAGGTGGCGGAGATTGGCGGGGTAATAGTCGTTGGTGTCCTCCCAGCCAAAGGTGAGGAAGGTTCTCCCCTCCCCAGCCGCTTCCTCCATGGCACGGCAGGTTTTTTCATCGCTGCCGTTATACAGGACGGTATGGGCCTTTTGGGCGAACCTGGTGTAGCTCTTCATGGCGTTTTCCACAGTGTGGAAATATTCCATGTGGTCGTTATCGATATTGAGGACAAGGGCGATATCCGGGTGGGTGGAAAGGAAGGTATCCTTGAACTCGCAGGCCTCGTACACAAAGCGCTGCGTTGCCCCGCTGCGCCCGTACCCGCCTATGGTCCGCAGCTTGCCGCCGATGACGGCAGAGGGGTCGCGCCCTGCCAGTTCCAGCGCAGTGGTGATCATGGAGGTGGTGGTGGTCTTGCCGTGGGTGCCGGACACGCAGATGCTCTGCTTGTACAGGCGGCTCACATAGCCCAGCAGAACGCTGCGCTCCACAGTGGGGATGCCATAGGAAGCGGCAGCGTTCAGCTCCACGTTGTCCTTGGCAATGGCGGCAGAGTAGACCACCAGGTCAGAGCCGATCACGTTGTCCGCAGCATGACCCAGGCTGACCTTCACGCCCATCTCCCGCTCCGAGCGGATGATGCTGCCGTCCAGCACATCGCTGCCGGAGATATCATATCCCTTGGCAGTGAGGATCTGGATCAGCGGATACATACCGCTGCCGCCGCAGCCGATGAAGTGGATCTTTTTTACATGATCCAGCAGATGCATGGTATAATCAGTAACGAACATAAGCAGGCAAACCTCCAATAAACAAACGGCCGCAAGGCAGACCGAATCCATCTTAATTCTTGGGTACTACTTATTATATAATTTTTGGCCGACAAAATAAACAGTTCCGAGCGAATTTTCGGAAAGAACCAGAAACTCCGGCACATTTTTGTGACAACTGTACAGATAGCCCATGGATTTTCGCCCCTTTTGCACACTTCATAAAAGATTTACATTTTTTATCGGCTTGATATCTAACAATTTTGAAGTATTTGTGGTATGATAGTTGTAAATTTCGAACTATCACTCTGCCGCCGGACGCGCGGCTGGAAAAGAGGAATCTCATTTTGAACATCAAGATCACTGCGGACAGCACCTGCGATCTGTCCGAAGCGCTGCTCCGGCAGTGGAACATCAGCCTGATCCCCATGCACATCCTCATGGGGGAGGAAAGCTATCTGGACGGCGTTACTATCCACCCCGCCGATGTATTCGCCCATGCCCAGAACGGCGGCAAAATGCCCAAATCCGCCGCCCCCAATCTGGTGGAGTACACCGACTTCCTCGCCCCCTTTGCCAGAGACTACGATGCCGTCATCCACATCAATGTCGGCTCCAAATTCTCCTCCTGCTTCCAGAACGCCCGGCTGGCGGCGCAGGAGTTCGGCAACGTCTATGTTGTGGACAGCGAGAATATCTGCACCGGGCAGGGCTATCTCGTCCTGCAGGCGGCCAAGTGGGCCGCTGACGGCCTGCCGCCCAAGAACATTTCCATGCGCTTACAGAGCCTTGCCAAGCGGGTCGAGTTGAGCTTTGTGCTCAACCAGCTGGACTACATGGCCAAAAGCGGCCGCTGCTCCGGCGTGCTGGCCTTCGGGGCCAACATTCTGGGCATCAAGCCCAGCCTGGCCGTCATCGATGGTGAACTGAAAGTCGTGCGGAAGTACCGGGGCAGTCTGCCCATCTGCGTGGGCAAGTACATCACCGACCAGCTGGCGAACCGGGAGGACATCGACCGCAGCATGGTGTTCATCTCTTCCACCCAGGCAAAGCCCGGCTGCATGGAGGCCATCAAGGCCGGACTGCGGCAGTACGGCAATTTTGAGAATGTCTACGAGACCGACATCGGCACCACCATCGGCGGCTATTCCGGCCCCGGTACCATCGGCATCGTGTTTGCACGCAAGCAGTAAATTTCTCCCTGCACACAAAAAAGACGCGCTCATCACAGAGCGCGTCTTTTTTGCATGATATCCGGTTTTCTCAGCTCAGCCGTCCGCTCTCTACCGAGAAGCTCAGGTCGGCCACGGCCATGGTGGATCTGCGATGGGAGACCAGCAGGACAGTCTTTTCCCTGCACTCATCCCGCACGGCCTTGAGGATGATCCCTTCGTTCAGGCTGTCCAGATTGGAGGTAGGCTCGTCCAGCAGGAGAAAGGGTGCATCGTGCAGGAAGGCACGGGCCACACCGATGCGCTGGCGCTCGCCGCCGGAGAGTGCACCGCCCAGCTCGCCCACAGGGGTATCATATCCCTTGGGCAGGCTGTTGATAAAGTCATCCAGCGCGGCCTTTCTGCAGGCAGCCTCCACCTCGGCACGGGTGGCATCACGCCGGGCGATCCGGATGTTGTTTTCAATGGTATCGTCAAACAGCTCCGTTTCCTGGGTCACAAGACTTTCCTGGGCGCGCAGGGCGGCAGTGTTCACGGCGCGGATATCACGTTCACCAAACCGGATGGTGCCGCTGCTCACATCCCAGAAGCGCATGAGCAGCCGCAGAAAGGTGGATTTGCCGCTGCCGGAGCGGCCCGTGATGCCCACGATCTTCTTTTCCGGGATAGTCAGGCTCAGGTCGTGGAGCACCTCTTCCTTGGCGTAGGCAAAGCTGACATGCTCAGCCTGTGCACCGATAAAGGTGGTATCCGCGCCGTCGGTCACATCGGCAGTCACGGGGTCCTCGTCCAGCAGGTCAAGGACACGGTCGGCACTGGCGAACACCTGGGTCAGGCTGGCACCGAGGTTGGCCAGCGCCACCACCGGGCCAAAGGAGCTCAGGGCCGACAGGGTGCAGATCAGCACCCCCTCCGCACCCAGCTGGCCGTTCTGATATAGCCGGATGCTTACCCCCAGCACAGCCAGCGCCGTCAGCACGATGAGGGTGTTGGCGGCACCCACAGTCACGCCCTCGCGGTACTTCATGGCCTTCTGCTTCTCCCCCAGCGTCTCGCTGTGGGCCGTGATGCCCTCGGCACGCGCGGCGGTGTTCTGGTACTGCAGGATATCCCGCAGGCCGCGCAGGCTTTCCAGCAGATAGCTGTTGGTGTCGGCCAGAGCCTGCCGGTACTCGCGGGCGGCTTTGTCGCCCCGTCTGGCAGACCACACCGGCAGAGCAATGCCCACCAGCAGATAGCCTGCCAGCAGCACCAGTGCGGGCAGAATATGATAACTGGCCGTAAAGCAGGTCATGCCGGTCACACAGAGGATCGCGATGCAGACCGGCGAAATGGTGTGGGCATAGAACACCTCCAGTTGCTCGATGTCGGCGGTGATCAGGGAGATCAGGTCGCCCCGGTCACGGCCCTCCAGCTTGGCGGGGGTCAGGCGGCGGAGTGCGCCGAACACCTTATCCCGGATGAGGGCCAGCAGCTTGAAGGCGATATAGTGGTTGGAGGCCTGCTCTGCGTAGCGCAGCACGCCGCGCAGCAGGGCAAAGACAAGGATGCAGACAAAGGCTGTGCCCACGCCTGCCAGCGGGCTGGGCAGGCCTGCCGCCGTGAGCAGGGCAAAGCCGCCGAAGATCGTGATAAAGGTGGCGCAGAAATGGCCGATGACACCCATGACAATGGCTGCCAGCATGATGGGCAGCATGGGCCGGACCAGCACGATCAGCCGTGCGGCAATGGCAAACGGACTGCGGTGTTTTGTGTTGTTCATGCGCTCACCTCCCCAAGGTCTTCCAGCTGTTTCTGGGCGTTGTACAGGCGGCTGTACACCCCCTGTGCTGCCAGCAGGTCGTTGTGCGTTCCCTGCTCGGCGATGCGGCCTGCCTCCAGCACATAGATGCAGTCGCTGTCCACCACATTGGCCAGACGGTGGGAGATCAGGATCACTGTTTTCTTTCCCGCCAGGCTGTGGATGGCTTTCATGATATCGTTCTCGCTCTCGGCATCCACATTGGAGGTCGCCTCGTCGAACACATAGATGGGTGAATCATGCAGCAGGGCACGGGCCATGGCAAGGCGCTGGCGCTGCCCGCCGGACAGGTTGGAGCCGCCCTCGTGGAGCGCCGTTGCAAGGCCGCTCTGGCTGCGGCAGAAGTCTGCAAGGTTCACCTGCTCCAGGGCCGCCCAGAGCTCGGCTTCGGCTGCATCGGGCCGGGCCATCCGGAGGTTGGCTTCCACCGTGCCCTTGAAGATGGCCGCATTGTGGGGCACCAGTGTCAGCAGGCGCAGGCGGTCGGCCTGCTTCCATTCGCTGACTGGGATGCCGCCCAGCGTGACCTCTCCCTCCGTCGCGGTGCGGGCACCGGACAGGATGGCCGCTATGGTGCTCTTGCCGCTGCCGCTTTCGCCCACCAGCGAGACAAAACTGCCCTGCGGGATGGTCAGGGACACATCGTGCAGGATGGTGCGCTCCTTCTCGTAACCAAAAGTGACATGCTCCAGCGCAAGGGTGCTGTCGGCCGGGTCGGCAGTCTTTTCGCCATCTTCAGGCTCCTGGGCAGAGAGCAGCCTGAAGATCTTCTCAGCCGAAGCCGCACCATTCATGGCAATGTGGAAGTAGCTGCCCAGCAGGCGCAGGGGCAGGAAGAAATCCGCCGCCAGCAGGAGGATGGTCAGGGCGCTGGTCAGGCTGAGCTGGCCCTTGGCAAAGGCCGATGCTGCGCTGATGATGCCAAGACCCGCACCGCCATAGGCCATCAGGTCCATCAGGGTCACGCTGTTCAGCTGCATGGTCAGCACCTTCATCGTGATCTTGCGGAACCGCTCGGCCTGGGCATTCATCTCCTCGTGCTTCCAGCCGTCTGCCTGATAGATCTTCAGGGTGGTCAGGCCCTGGATATTCTCCAGAAAGCTGTCGCCCAGGGTGGTGTACTCGCCCCAGTAGTTCGCCAGCAGCTTCTTTGCGAACTTCTGCACCGCCACAATGGACAGGGGGATGAGCGGCACACAGCACAGCAGAAGGATGGCCGAGCGCGCGTGCACGCCCACCAGCAGCACAAACAGGGTCACCGGGGCCAGCAGGCTGTAAAACAGCTGGGGCAGATACTTTGCAAAGTAGGTGTCGATCTGCTCCACACCCTCGCTGGCCAGCATCACGGCTTCACTGGTGGCCACCGTCTCGCTGTAACCGGCCCCCAGCCGGGTGAGCTTTGCATAGATGCTGCTGCGCAGGGTGCGCTTGACATCCTTGGAAGCCCGGTCGCTCATATCGGAGGCGCAGAGGGTAAGGCCATAGCGCACCGGCACAGTCAGCAGGCAGAGCAGCATCCCCTGCCAGAGGGCATTGCCGGTCAGGCTGCCCGCAAACACGCCGCCGATGAGGCGGGATACCGTCATCACCAGCACCACATTGCACAGCATCCCCAGCCACTGGAACAGCACGTTCAGCCCCACATAGCGCAGGGCCTTCCGATCGAAGGAAAGCAGTTTCTTGTTGATCACGAAGCGTTCTCCTTTTCAGATTCATCCGGGCCGAACAGGCGGTCATATTCGCCGGTAAAAGCCCGTTCGGGCAGGGCCGAAGTCAGGGCCAAAGCGGCATTATAGCGTTCCTCCTCGGTCATGTCGATGCGCACGGGCGGAAAATGCGTCAGCACCGTTTCCAGTTGAGCCCTGACTGCCTTTGCCACAAAGATGCCCCGATCGGTCAGATAGATTTTGCCATAGTGTTCCTTCACGATCATTCCCCGATCCATCAGCAGGTTCATAATGCGCACCACGCTGGGCTTAGTCACGTTCAGCTTTTCGGCAATGCTGCGGGAGCAGATATCCAGATGCGTCTGGGAGACCTCATAGATGGCCAGGAGATACCGCAGATGGGCTGCTGTCAGTTCCATAGTATCACTCTCTTCTATAATAATGTAAGCCGCTTCCAGTGTTATCCAAAGCTAACTTTTTTCATTCTAAAAAAGGGCGCGGGCCGATTGGATGTTCGACCCGCGCCCAGCGGTTTTTACCGATCAGTGGCAGCCGCTGCAGCCGCCGCAATTGCCATTGCAGCCGCCCTCGCCGCAGCCCCCACAGCCGCCATGCTTGTGGGAGTGCCATGTGGCCCAGCCCACACCGCCAAACACGATAGCACCTACAATGATGGTAGGCAGATTAAAGTTCGTGGCCAGGAATTCCATCATACAGAACACACCCTTTCAAACTGGACAGATGATTTTACTTGATCTTGGAAACGTCGATCTTGACCTCGTTGTCGCCAATATACTTATTGGGGCGGAACATCAGGTACAGGAATGCGGCAAAAATCACGATTGCCACGATGGTGAAGAAGTTGAAGCCAACCTCACCGGTGATCAGACCACCGATCTGGTACACGACCAGAGCCGCGCAGTAAGCCAGAGCGCACATATAACCGATGGCGATGGCAGTCCACTTGCCGTTGTTCATCTCACGCTTGATCGCGCCCATAGCAGCGAAGCAGGGAGCGCACAGCAGGTTGAAGATCATAAAGGCGTAAGCGGACAGAGCGGTGTAATCCTGCGCAACTGCTGCCCAGATCTCATCACCGTTCTCAGACAGCTCGCCGCCGAAGTGATACAGAACACCGAAGGTGCCAACCACGTTCTCCTTTGCGATCAGACCAGAGACGGAAGCAACGGTTGCACGCCAGTTGCCGAAGCCCAGAGGAGCGAAGATCCAGGCGATCTTGGTAGCGATAGCGGCCAGGACGGAGTTGTCCTGATCCTCGACCATGCCGAAGGCACCATTCTCGAAACCAAAGCCCTGCAGGAACCACAGCACAACGGTAGCTGCCAGAATGACGGAACCGGCGCGCTTGATGAAGGACCAGCCGCGCTCCCAGGTGGCACGGAAAACGTTGCCCCATGCAGGCACATGGTAGGCGGGCAGCTCCATAACAAAGGGAGCGGGGTCGCCAGCGAAGAGCTTGGTCTTCTTCAGAATAACACCGGAGCAAATGATGGCAGCCATGCCGATGAAGTAAGCGGAAACAGCCACCACAGAGGAACCACCGAACATTGCACCTGCGATCAGGCCGATGATGGGCATCTTAGCGCCGCAGGGGATGAAGCAGGTGGTCATAATGGTCATACGGCGGTCACGCTCGTTCTCGATGGTACGGGAAGCCATGACACCGGGCACGCCGCAGCCGGTACCGACCAGCACGGGGATGAAACTCTTACCAGACAGGCCGAAACGGCGGAAGATACGGTCCATGATGAAGGCGACACGGGACATATAGCCCACATCCTCCAGAATGGACAGCAGGAAGAACAGAACCAGCATCTGGGGAACGAAGCCCAGAACCGCGCCGACACCGGCGACGATGCCGTCCATGATCAGGCCGTACAGCCAGCCAGCAACGCCGATGGATTCCAGCAGGCCGCCCAGAGCGTTGGGGACGATCTCGCCGAACAGAACATCGTTGGTCCAGTCGGTGGCAAAGGTGCCGATGCCGATGCCGCCGTCCGCAACGGAGGTGCCCATTGCGATGGCGTACATCAGCCACATGATGAGCGCGAAGATCGGCAGCGCCAGAATACGGTTCGTGACGAACTGGTCGACCTTATCGGAGACAGTCAGGTTCTCGGTGCGGGGCTTCTTCTTGACGGCCTTGTCAACAACGCCGTTGATGTAAGCGTAGCGCTGGTTGGTGATGATGCTCTCGGCGTCATCGTCCATTTCCTTCTCGCAGTCGGTGATGTGGGCGTCGATGTGGTCTAGCAGCTCTTTGTTCAGGTTCAGCTCAGCCTGGACCTTGTCGTCGCGCTCAAACAGCTTGACAGCGTACCAGCGCAGGAAGCGGTCATCGACCTTGCCCTGAATGGACTCCTCAATGTGGGCGATGGCATGCTCAACGCTGCCGGTAAAGACGTGAGGCAGCTCGCCTGCCTTGCCCTTCTTGGCAGCGGCGACGGCCAGCTCGGCAGCCTTCTCGCTGCCCTCGTTCTTCAGGGCGGAGATCTCGACGGCCTCGCAGCCCAGCTCGT
>OLJB01001614.1_pt1 | contig 10648 bp, 8 predicted proteins | sample 1601391 | NCBI WGS metagenome assembly OLJB01 (sample SAMN01915215, study PRJEB22387) | human gut metagenome | isolation source: stool | host: Homo sapiens | place: USA | reverse complement strand
GATATTGATACATTTGAATTGGCGGTTGATGACCCCTGCCAACATTTTCTTTAATCGAGGGTCTTGGTTAGCCAATTGCACGTAGGGCCATACTTGAGCTCCTGAGTCGCGCAACCACATGGCGTGTATATCACCGGTATATACGAAAGTATCGTCGTCCCCATCGAAATGTACGGTCGTATCGAGTGTGTTCGGGAAACAGTTCTCAAACATCCAAGCCAGCCGAGCATTTGTCAATAAAGATTTTACTCGTTTGATTTGTTTTTCTACGGCGTTGGATACGAACAAGCGTTCTTGCGGACGGTTGCTTGTGTATTGTACCCGGGTGTTGTCTTGCTGTGCTGTCGCTACACGAGCTGTGGCTGCATGGGTATAGGAGAATCCATATCCGAGAGCCAGACATAAGCAACTTACTTTTGCAATAGATTTCATAAAAAATATACTGTATGTATGGTTAATAAATAAAAATGTGTATCAGTTATAATTGGGAAATCGACGTATATCGTTTTAGTTTTTATCGCATACTTCCAACTTGACCATTACGGGGAAATGGTCGGACGGTATGCGAGATTCGTAACTTCTGATTGAGATTTCTTCGGGACAATCTTTTACCGAGGCTTTTTGATCGCCTTCTTTCATACGACGATAGCTGTCGGTGAGAACGCCGTATTTCAGAATATGGAATGTAGGCGTTACAAACACATGGTCGATTCGGCTTTCGGTGTAGTTGTCAGAGTCGAAACCGTTGAATGTGCCGTTGGTCGCATAACGCAGGTCGGCCACTTCGAATGCGTCTCGGAGTATTCCACTTTCTGTTAAAGCGAGGTAGGAGCGATGAGTCTGGTCTACATTGAAATCTCCGGTGAGTATAGCTGGTAGATTTTCGCCGATTTCTTTCATTTTTTGTTGTACGAGCAAAGCGCTTTCTACCCGGGCTTGTTTCCCTATATGGTCCATGTGGAGATTGAAAAAGAGAAATTCAAATCCGGTATCTTTGTATTTGAAATGTCCCCAAGTGCAGATTCTCGGTAAAACCGCATCCCAGCCGACGCTCGGTTTTTCAGGCGTCTCCGATAGCCAAAAGTCTCCGTGTTCCAATAATTCGAATTTATCGATTCGGTAAAAAATGGCTGCATGTTCGCCTTCCTTTTTTCCATCATTACGCCCCACGCCTATGTAATCATATTTCGGGAGGCTCGTTTTCAGGGAGTCTAATTGATGTCTGAGCCCTTCTTGTGTCCCAAAAATATCGAATTCATGAAACTGTACTAGCCTGGCTATGATAGGGCATCTATTTCCCCAACCGTCTCCTTGCAACGAATCGGCGCTGTTTGCGTTCCTCAGGTTATAGGAGGCTGCGGTAAATATGGTTTTTTTATCGGGTTGACAACCACATAACAGTATGATTATTACGGATAGGATACCTATGCTATTCTTATAGTTCATATATGATATTGATTTGTCTTTCCAAAAGTACTACATTTTATTCATTCGCCAAAGAGAAAGAATAAGGCACAGTTTCTTTGGTTGAGCCTCGTTTCAAATTGGGTTCGTTGTCCATGAGGAATTGTATTTTCCCGCCTTCTACCAAGACGTTGTGCTTGAAATAATTGAGTGTGTGGTTCTTTCCGTTGAGTTTTATCGAACGAATATATTTGTTTGTTGCGCTATTGTTTTTGGCCTCGATGGTCAGGCACTTCCCGTTTTCCAGATGCAGCTTTGCCTCCTTGAATAATGGTGTCCCGATAATATATTGGTCGGTTCCGGGACAGACAGGATAGAATCCGAGAGCCGAGAATATGTACCAAGCCGAGGTTTGTCCGTTGTCTTCGTCACCACAATATCCGTCGGGAGTGGCGGAATAGAGTTTTTCCATGATATCCCTCACCCGATATTGCGCTTTCCACGGCTCTCCCGAGTAGTTATACAGATATACCATGTGTTGTATGGGCTGATTGCCGTGGGCATATTGTCCCATGTTCATCACTTGCATTTCCCTCATTTCATGTATGACTCCCCGGCTTTTGATTCCTAAGTAGCTGGGTATGACGAAAACCGAGTCCATCATGTGGTTGAATGCTTCGTTGCCCCCCATCAAGTCTATGAGTCCTTGCGGGTCGTGGAACACGCAGAAACTCCAATGCCAACTGTTCCCTTCGCAAAAATCGCCGCTCCAATCCGTGGCACTGAAACGAGGATTGAATTTTCCCCGATCGTCTTTCCCGACCATGAGTTTTTCCGACGGGTTGTATACATTTTTATAGTTTAGGCTTCGCTGTTTATAAATCTCTATTTCGCTATCGGGTTTTCCCAATTTCTTACCGAGGGTATAAATGCACCAGTCGTTATAGGCATATTCCAATGTGCGAGCGACGTTTTGCCCCACACCGATATTGTTGGGTACATATTCCAATCGGTTGTACGCTTCGAAAGCGACTCTTCCCGATGCCGTGCCTTTCAGGTGGTTGTTCGCTCCGTGTTTCAAAGCCTCCCATAACAGTTCTATGTCATAGCCTTGCAAGCCTTTGATATAGGCATCGGCAACAACCGAGGCCGAGTTGTTTCCAACCATACAATCCCGATGTCCCGGGCTGGCCCATTCGGGTAAAAATCCACTTTCTTTGTAAGCGTTGACTAATCCCTCTTGCATTTTTTCGTTCATCGAGGGATATATTAGATTTAACAGCGGGAATAGAGAGCGGAAGGTATCCCAGAATCCGGTGTCGGTAAATAGGTAACCGGGTAATACTTGTCCATTGTAAGGGCTGTAATGAATGGTTTGACCCTCGGCATTTATTTCGTAAAATGCTCGTGGAAAAAGAACCGACCGGTATAAACAGGAATAAAACGTACGCAAATTGTCGATGTCGTTGTCTTTAATTTCAATTTTGGATAATATTTCGTTCCAACGGTTCTTTCCTTTTTTTGTTAAACGGTCGAAATCTCCATCGCCGAGTTCCTGCAAATTCAATTCCGCCTGCTCGAAACTGATGAAAGACGAGGCTACTCGTGCGTGTATTTGTTCTCCTTTGTGTGTGGAGAAACCGATAATACCGCCTGCATGGTTCCCTTCGATTTCGGTTTGATTGGTCTTGATGGCATTATCGAGGGCCACGGCAGTGAATTGAAACGGTTTGTCGAAAACAATGATAAAATAGTTCTTGAAATTTTCGGGAACACCCCCCGAATTCCGGGTGGAATATCCGATGATTTTATTCTCTTCGGGTATGATTTTTATATAAGATCCCTTGTCGAAAGCGTCGACGATAACATACGAATTTTGCTCCTCGGGAAATGTGAAACGGAATAAAGAGGCTCGTTCCGTTACCGTCATTTCTGTGGTGACATCATGGTCGGCCAAATATACTTTATAATAGTAAGGTTTAGCTATCTCGGCTTTATGGGAAAACCAACTGGCACGTTGATTCTGTTCGAACACGACTCCTCCGGTTACCGGCATAAGGGCGAATTGCCCGTAATCGTTCATCCAGGGACTGGGTTGGTGGGTCTGTTTGAACCCTTTTATTTTGTCGGCATTGTATGTATATGTCCAACCGTCGCCCATATCTCCGGTTTGCGGAGTCCAGAAGTTCATACCCCACGGCATTGCAATAGCTGGATAGGTGTTTCCGGTGGATAGTTCGAATTTCGATTGGGTCCCTACGAGAGTGTTTACGTAATCTACGGGAGAATTGTTTGCGAGAATGGGTAGATAAAAAAAGATAGTGTTGATGAAGGATAATTTGAAAATGACAGAAAATTTGTTCATCTTATCAGGTGTTATGTTAATATGATCGGTTCGACGCACATTCATTCGTAAGGAATCGTAACGAATCCTTATTTTTTTTGTTATTGGTGGTGTGGAATAAAATATGGTTCAAATATACGCATAAGTGAGTGTATAGCCAAATCGGAAGCGAGATTTCCGCTTGCCTTTGCACTTACCTTTCACTATTTTTGAGTTGAAACTCGAAGATACTTCCGCTCTCGGCAGCATAAAATTAAAGCGAGCTTTGTTTTGCTCTACTCTCGCTTATACGTATCTTTGTACTCTAATATGGCAAGGATTCTTTCAATAGATTACGGAAGAAAGCGTACGGGCATAGCGGTGACTGATCCGTTGCAAATTATAGCAAACGGGTTGACAACCGTGGCATCGTCGCAGTTGATCGATTTTCTCACGCAGTATATGCAGCGAGAGTCGGTCGAACGGGTCGTCGTGGGGCTGCCACGGCAGATGAATAACCAGCCGTCCGAGAGTATGCGCTATATAACCCCTTTTGTTAATCGGTTCAGAAAACTTTTTCCCAATGTGCCGATAGAGTTTTTTGACGAGCGGTTCACTTCGGTTTTAGCTCATCGGGCGATGATCGACGGTGGCTTGTCCAAAATGGCTCGGCGAAATAAGGAGCTGGTCGATGAGATAAGCGCGACGATAATTCTGAGGGATTATTTGGAAAGTAAAAAACAATAAGATATGGTACTACCTGTTTATCTTTACGGGCATCCCGTAATTCGTAAGGAGACCGAAGAGATCGATGCTTCTTACCCTCAGCTGAAAGAGCTGATTGAAAATATGTATGAGACGATGTATGCTACCGAAGGTATCGGGTTGGCAGCTCCGCAGATAGGACTTTCTATCCGGTTGATCGTTATCGACGTAAATCCTATGGCCGAGTATTTTCCCGAATGCGCCGATGTGAAGCTGACCTTGATAAATCCGGTTCTCGAAGTATTGGAGGACGGGTCGAAGGAGACCCGGGAGGAGGGCTGTCTCAGTCTGCCCGGTATTCACGAACCGGTTCCCCGTATCGAGAAAATCCGGTTGAAGTGGCTCGATGAGAATTTTCAACCTCACGACGAGGTTATCGAGGGGTATCTTGCACGAGTGGTTCAACACGAATACGACCATTTGGAAGGGAAGGTCTTTATCGATCGAATTTCTCCCATTCGCAAGCAATTGATAAAATCGAAGTTGACCAATATCATTAAAGGGAAGGTACGCTGCGACTATCGCGTGAAAGCGACTCCCTTGAAAAAATAAGTTTTACTCTTTAATTCTATCTTTTTTATATGGCAGACGATAAAAAAATCATATTCTCGATGGTGGGGGTGAGCAAGATGTTTCCTCCGCATAAACAAGTGCTCAAAGATATTTATCTCTCGTTTTTTTACGGGGCGAAAATTGGTATTATCGGTCTCAACGGTTCGGGTAAGTCTACGTTGTTGAAGATTATTGCCGGAGTGGAGAAATCGTATCAGGGCGAAGTGGTATTCTCGCCGGGGTATTCGGTGGGGTATCTCGAACAAGAGCCCAAACTCGACCCTAAAAAAACAGTAAAAGAGGTCGTACAAGAAGGGGTGCAACCTCTTCTCGACTTACTGGCAGAATATGAAAAGGTAAACGAGTCGTTCGGTGATCCCGACGTACTCGAAGACCCGGACAAGATGGAGTCTTTGATCGCTCGTCAAGCCGAATTGCAAGACCACATCGATGCCTCCGATGCGTGGAACATAGACAACAAATTGGAACGGGCGATGGATGCGCTTCGCTGTCCGCCTGAGGATCAACTCGTAAAATTCCTTTCGGGAGGAGAGCGTCGTCGGGTGGCATTGTGCCGTCTGCTGTTGCAACAGCCTGATATTTTGTTACTCGACGAACCTACCAACCACCTCGATGCCGAGTCGATCGATTGGTTGGAACAGCATTTGCAGCAATATCCCGGTACGGTTATTGCCATTACCCACGACCGTTATTTCCTCGACCACGTGGCCGGGTGGATTCTCGAACTCGATCGGGGCGAAGGTATTCCCTGGCAGGGAAATTATACCTCGTGGCTGGAACAGAAGACCAAACGTATGGAGATGGAGGAGAAACAGGCGAGCAAGCGGCGTAAGACTCTCGAACGGGAGTTGGAATGGGTTCGTATGGCTCCCAAAGCCCGACAGTCGAAAGGTAAAGCTCGCTTGAACTCGTACGATAAGCTATTGAATGAAGACCAAAAGGAACGAGAGGAAAAACTCGAAATCTTTATTCCCAACGGGCCTCGTCTAGGTAACAAGGTTATCGAGGCTCACGGAGTCGCTAAGGCTTTTGGTGACAAATTGCTTTTCGATAATCTCGATTTCGTATTGCCTCCCAATGGTATCGTGGGCGTGATAGGACCGAATGGAGCCGGAAAAACCACGCTGTTCAAACTGATTATGGGACAGGAGGCTTGCGACAAAGGAACTTTCGAAGTGGGCGAGACCGTGAAGATCGCTTATGTGGATCAGACCCACAAAGATATAGACCCTGCCAAGACAGTCTATCAAGTCGTTTCGGGTGGACTCGAAACGTTCCGCATGGGTGGTCGGGATATGAACGCTCGTGCCTACCTCTCCCGCTTCAATTTTACGGGAGCCGATCAGGAGAAACTCATCGGAGTGCTTTCCGGCGGAGAACGTAATCGTCTGCATTTGGCTATGGCTTTGAAAGAGGAGGGTAATGTACTCTTGCTCGACGAACCTACCAATGACATCGATGTAAATACTTTGCGGGCGTTGGAAGAAGGTCTTGAAAATTTTGCCGGTTGTGCCGTTGTAATTTCTCACGACCGCTGGTTTCTCGACCGTATCTGTACCCATATACTTGCTTTCGAAGGCGATTCGAAAGTATTCTATTTCGAGGGCTCCTACTCCGAGTACGAGGAGAACAAGAAGAAACGCTTGGGCGATGTGGAGCCCCACCGGGTGCGCTACCGCAAACTCATGGAATGATCAATTTGTTTTTTATAGAAGAAGCGGCGGGTCGGGAGGTTCGCCGCTTTTGTTTTATGGGGGTAGTGGCTTTTGTCTCTTTTCGAGGTTGTAAATGGATTATTTCCCTCCCCTCTCTATATATCGCTAACACAGCTCCCCGCAATGCTACGGGGCACGGCAGGAAAGCAGGGATATGTCCGATATAAACAGGTAGGTGAGATGTCGTTTTCAATCCCTCCGTCACTTCGTGCCACCTCCCCTATATAGCTACTGCCACACAGGGGAGGAGTTAAAAAATGTTCGAAGCGTATTTAGCTCATTTCCCCTGCCGTGTCCCGTAGCCTTACGGGGTGTTTCCGAAGAAATATAGGGAGGAAGTGCCCATAGGGCGAGGAGGTAAACTCTTCAAGTAAACATATTATCTTTTTCAGCTTTTCTATTTCTTCGCTGTTTTTCTCTATACCGCTTACACAGAACCTCGTAATACTACGGGACGTGGCAAGAGAGAATAATCAATTACTTGTGTATCAGTTAGCTTTGTGGCTGTCTCTTTATGGTTGTTTTGCTCCCATTTTCCCACCTTTCAGCCCTTTGCCGAGGTTGAAAATGTTTTGGTCGTAGCTGACGGTTTTCATGGAAGACTCGCGTTTGCGTTTCAAGGCGAGGTCTACTAATTTGTCCATAAGCTGATCGAAGCGTATGCCGGAGGCTTCCCACAAGTAGAACGAGAGGGAACCGGGAATGGTGTTGATTTCGTTGACGTAGATGTCGCCGCTTTTACCGTCGATCATGAAATCGACACGGGCGACCCCGTGGCAAGACAGTACCCGAAACGTTTCGCTGGCAAGGAATTGTACCCGTGCGGTATCTTCGGGAGAGAGGTCGGCGGGAATACGTTTTTGTGTGGCTTGCATGCCTTTGTTGGATTTGCCTCCACCCATGTATTTGTCTTCGTAAGTGAGAATATCGCCGCTCTTTATGGGCTCTTCGCAAACCGAGGTGCGATAGTCGTCGCAGTCGCCCAATACCGAGCAGTTGATTTCTTTCAGTTCTTCGACCATATCTTCGATAACGATACGGGTAGAGTATTTTTCGGCGACATCTACTTTGGCGATGAGTTCTTCACGATTATCGGCATGCGAGATACCTACGCTCGATCCTAAATTGGCCGGTTTCACGATGACGGGATATCCCAATCGGGTCTCGATTTCCTCGATGAGCTTATCGCGTTGGGCGAACCATTGTTTGTCGGTGAACCATACGTAATCGACGATGGGGATCCCGCTCTTTTCCATAATCATCTTCATGGTTATCTTGTCCATGCCGTTGGCCGAGGAGAGTGTGTTGCAACCGGCATAGGGTATGCCTATGGATTCGAGTATGCCCTCGAATATGCCGTCTTCGCCGTTACTGCCGTGCAGTACGGGAATGACTACGTCGAGTTTTGCCCATATATTATTCCCGAAAAGGGCTCTTTTCTTGCGGTAGAGGTTGTAGTCGCCGTATTCGGGAATCATGTAAACCTCGGCGCACATGTTTTGCAGGGCAGCCATGTCGCGATAGTTTTTTACTTCGAGCAGGGCATCGCCGCTGAACCAACGTCCTTGTTTGGTGATGTATATGGGTATGATTTCGTATTTCTCTTTATTAAAAGCATTGATGGCTTGGAGAGCCGAGATAACGGAGATTTCGTGCTCGGTGGAGCGGCCTCCGAAAAAAACACCTACGGTAGTTTTCATAATTTTTTGTGATAAACTGTATATCTGGTTTGTGATAATAATCGAAATTTATTTGAACGTATCGGGCAGGTCGTTTTCATAAAGGACGGTGTCGCCCGGTTGTGCGATTTGTGCGAGCCGGGCTTGTGCGTCGGCAAAAGTGTCGGCAACGAAAACTTTGTCCTCCGGATAATTCTTTTCTTGCAATCCTTTCAGAATAGCTTCTCGATTGTATCTGCCTACTACCATGACGTAATCGCATACTTCGGCTATCTGCTTGCCCAAAATGTAGTTATACTCAACTTGTTTTTCACCCAACTCGATCATACCCGGTGTGATGATGATGCGTTTTCCCTGTGTCATGCGCCGGAGTACGTCGAGAGCCATGCGCGCGCCATCGGGATTGGAGTTGAAAGCATCGTCGATAATCGAAATTCCACCCGGCGTCCGCTTCATGTTCAAGCGATGTTCCACCTGTTCGATTCGGCTCACTCCAAATTGTATCGAGGGAACAGTCACTTGCAGATAGCGAGCCGTGATAACTGCCGCCATGAGGTTGGAGAGGTTGCACTCGCCGATGAGTTTCGTGCTCAGTTCTATGCGTTCTCCACCGCCTACCACAGTAAAGCGGGTGGCATCTGTATCGTAGCGAATATCCTCGATATGGTAGTCTGCACCGGTATCGGCTATCGTATAGCGTTTCACGGGGACGTTTTCGACCGGTCGATTGGCTATATAGGGGAAGTCGTTGTTGATAACGGCCAATCCCGAGCCGGGTAAAGCGTCGACCAGTTCGAATTTGGTACGTTGTACATTCCCGATCGTTTTGAACGATTCGAGATGCTGTTCACCCACGGCGGTGATAATACCTATTTGAGGTGCGACGAGATCGCATATTTCTTTGATATCACCGATCTGTTTAGCCCCCATTTCACAGATGAAAATGTTGTGGTAAGGCTTCATTTGTTCCCGTATGGTGCGGATTACTCCCATAGGCGTATTAAAACTGCCGGGAGTCATTAACACGTTGTATCGCTCGCAAAGTATGCGGTAAAGGTAGTGCTTGGTACTGGTTTTTCCATAGCTCCCGGTAATGCCTATGACAGTTAAGTCTTGCATTTGGGAGAGAATTTGTTTCGCTTCGTCGTAATATTTTCGGTTGATTCGCTTCTCGACAGGTTGCATGATGATGTTGGCAGTCATCATGAAATAGGGGGCTAAGATAGCTATCGCCAATAAGGCTCTGCTACCGTTGGAAAGAGTCGTTAAGCCGGCTGCGAGTACTGCAACAAGAAGCGAGAGCGACAATGCGGCGATGTATAAGCGGGTAGCTCGTTTGGTGAAAACCAAAGGTTTTTTATATTTGGTTTGTAACCCTTTTACGCTTTTTGCCAAGACCACTGTAATCGTGACGATTTGTACGAATGTCGGCAGGAAGTTGGTTGACAACAACAGTAATAGAAACAAATCGGTCAAACGGGATACGGTGGCGAAAGACTCTCCTTTTAGCCAACGGTTGTATCGGTCGTTTCGGTAGGAATTTTGTTGCAACATTTGCAACTGGAATTTCATCTCTATTCCTGTATAAAAGAGCAGTGCAAGGAATGTGACGAGAGTGAGTATTTCGTTCATGATTTTCTTTTTATGTCGTCTTGTAAAAAGTTTTGTAAGACGGTGTTAAATTCGTAGGGCTTGTCGAGGAAGCTGTAATGCCCGGCATCGTCGAATGCTACCAGCCCGGCATCGGGAATCAGTTTCTCCATGATGCGGGCATCTCGCAATGGGGTGGCGGTGTCGTTTTTTCCCCATAGAAGAAGAACGGGACACTGGATTTTCGGCAAAACCGCTTTAAGGTCTTCGTTGACAACTTTTACCATTATATTACGCATGATACCTGTCAACGCATTATAGTCTGCCGAACCCGATTTGCGGCGATAATTCTCGATTGTTTTTTCAGCTTGTTTTTTCCCGATTACAAGTGGTAATACTTTTTTCCATAGTTTGAACGAGTAGACTTTCAGGTAGTATTTTAATGGGCGTTTGGGCTTAATCCCGGCAGCGTCGACCAAAATAACTTTATGGGTTTTGTTTCGTGAGGCGTATAAGATAGATACCCGTCCCCCGAAAGAGTGCCCGATAAGAATTGGGGCTTCTATATTTTCATCTTTTACGAACGCTTCGAGCATTTG
>OLJB01001611.1_pt1 | contig 10669 bp, 7 predicted proteins | sample 1601391 | NCBI WGS metagenome assembly OLJB01 (sample SAMN01915215, study PRJEB22387) | human gut metagenome | isolation source: stool | host: Homo sapiens | place: USA | reverse complement strand
GTTGCCTCCGCGTTTCCGCGGTTGATTGCACCCGAGGCGGGCCTTGCCCCCTCGGGCTCCCCTGCTGCTCTGTTGCGTCTCCCGCCGCATCTAACATACCACAAACAGCGACAACCCCGCAGGCCGAAGCCTGCGGGGTTGCCTCCGCGTTTCCGCGGTTGATTGCACCCGAGGCGGGCCTTGCCCCCTCGGACTCCCCTGCTGCTCTGTTGCGTCTCCCGCCGCATCTAACATACCGCAGGCAACGACAACCCCGCTGGCCGAAGCCTGCGGGGTTGCCTCTCTATGACGCTGCAAGCGCAGCGGTCAGTATTTTTTGTTGGGACGCTGGAGAGTTGCGCCGCGGTCAGATCACTCCGACAGCTCTGCCTTCTTGTCGGCAGACAGCTTCTTGATCTTCGGGATGCCCCAGATGAACGCCGGGAGCACAACAACGATCAGAGCGTAGTAGCCGTCATAGCCATAGATCTTGGAGATGATGGTCGACAGGCCGAGCAGGGAAACTGCGTAGCACAGGCCGATGACGATCAGGCCAACGATGACGCTGCGGACAGCCTTGCTCTTGATGGCCTTCGGGAAGCAGTGGCCCTCGAAGCGCTGGATCATGGAGTAGACCAGCGTGACGGACGTGGACACGAACGCGCAGAACAGCAGGATGGTGTACACGACGAACAGCCAGGTGTAGCCGCTGCCCATGAGGGTGACGACGCTCTGGTTGGGGAGCTTCATGACGTCGGCAATGTGGCGGGCGGCGATGCTGGCGACGGAGTCAACACCAACGCTCTTGATGGCGCAGAGAACCGGGTACCAGCGCAGCAGCATGGCGCCGGAAGCGGCGAGCGCGCCGCCGTTCATGAGCCAGCCGAGGATGCTGGCGCGCTTGACGCCCTTGTGGGTCAACTCGGTGGAAGCAGCGATCATGGCCGGGACGGACACGCACTGGAAAGCAGCGTACACGAACACGCCGCGCCAGACGCCCTCGAGGCCCTTCTGGGAGGTGACGTCCGCGATGGCCGGGATGGAAGCGTAGGCCGCGTTCTCGGTGGCCAGCTCCTGGGCAACCGCGTCGATCGGAACGACGAAGCCCATGATGACCAGGATCGCGGTGACGATCAGGATCGCGGTGGAAAGAACGGTAGAAGCCTTGATGATCAGGTCAACGCCGAAGATCGACAGGAGGATCAGCAGGGCGATGATGACGAGGTTGCAGATGATATCGGGCAGGTCGATCAGGCTCTTGACAATGCCGCCGGCGCCGTCAACGCAGGACGCGACCGCCGCGAGGATGATGATGATGTAGAAGATCTCGAAGAAGACTTCCATCCACGGCTTCGGATACAGGGCGCGGTAGGTGTCCTTATAGTTGTCGAAACCGTTGAGCTTGGCAAACTTCATCATGATGTACATGACGACGGCCAGGATGCCCATGGCCAGCAGCGGGAAGATCGCCGCGGTCCAGCCATACTGGACAAAGTAGTTCACGACCTGGTTGCCGGTCGCGAAGCCGGCGCCCACGTGGGTGCCGAACCAGACAGACGCCACAGTGAAGGCGGCTGCCCAGCTGCTCTTGAGCTTTTTGTTATCCATTTTTTACCTCTCTCTTTTTTGCTCTTTTTTTGCTTTTCTCTCTTTTATTTCAATCCTGCCTCGTGCTCTCCTACCAACCGGGACAGGGCTCGAAATCCACACCCATGTGTTAATTTATGAACAAGCCGTTAACAACTCGGGATAGTAAATTTATAATTCTCTCACACGCAAAAGTCAATAACAGCCTCTTCCAATCACCAATTTTTTTCAGTCATTTTCTGAAAACTGTCGAATTGCACAAAATCTTGCATGTATTTTTATGCACTCTGATTCTGGCGTTTTTGTAATATTTTATGCGATTTTAGCGCTTTGACAGCAAGAAAACAGTTGCGGCGTCTACACTTTCGTGCTATCATAACAACGCTGGGAGTGCAAATATTTTGTCGAATTTCTGACAAGCGAAATTGGCATATTTTTGACACAGACCAGCAGGTTCGGCAAACGCGATTGATGAATTTTTAACCATCATTTTGCGTACACATCCATTGCCCAATGTCGATTTTGAGGGGAGCGCGCACGTTATGAAGCTCGTGACATTTGAAAAGGACGGCCGCAGCGCCGTCGGCCTGCTCAACGCGGCCGGCACTGCCGTGCATCCCGTGCCGGGCTGTGTGGACATGCAGACGCTCATCGGCATCTGGCCGGCGCTGGACACTGCCGCCGTGCTGCGCAGCGCCGCGCTGCCGCTCGAGCGCGTGCGGCTGCTCGCGCCCATCCCCCGCCCGGAGCAGGACGTGATCTGCCTGGGCATCAATTATTTTGACCACGCCAAGGAGAGCGAGGCCGTCGCCGGCAAGGGCGTCAAGGCGCCGGACACGTTCCCGATCTACTTTTCCAAGCGCGTGAACGAGGCCGTCGCCCCCGGCGGCGACATTCTCAGCCACAGCGATCTGGTCGCCGACCTCGACTATGAGGCGGAGCTGGCCGTCGTCATCGGCCGCCCGGCGTACAACGTCAGCGAGGCAGACGCGCTCGACTACGTATTCGGCTACACCATTTTGAATGACGTGAGCGCGCGCACGATCCAGAACCAGCATAAGCAGTGGTACCGCGGCAAGAGCCTCGACGGCTTCACGCCGATGGGCCCGTGGATCGTCACGCCGGACGAGTTCGACGTGCGCAGGCCGCAGAAAATCCAGAGCCGCATCAACGGCGAGCTCCGGCAGGACAGCACGACCGATCTCATGATCTTCCACGTGCCGTACGTGATCGCCGAGCTCAGCCAGGGCATGACGCTCCGCCCCGGCACGATCATCTCCATGGGCACGCCGGCCGGCGTGGGCATGGGCTTTGACCCGCCGAAGTGGCTGCACCCGGGCGACGTGGTCGCGTGCAGCATCGAGGGCATCGGCACCCTCACCAACACCGTTCGGTAATCCGCCGTCAGGCATACGCCTGCAGCGGCCGAAGATATCGCAAACAGAATCAGAAAAGGAGAGAAAAAGTTATGAAATTTGCAATGTATGGTTCCGGCGCAGCCGGCAGCGTCTTCGCTTCTTACCTGCGTAAGGGCGGTGCGGACATCATCCTCATCGACCGCTATGAGGCGCACATGAAGAAAGTCGCCGAGGAAGGCATGCACTTCACCATCCATCAGGAGGAAGATGGCGGCTACAAGGATTACGACTACCAGCTCAAGGGCTTCCGCACCTACACCACCGCTGCTGACGCGGCCGCGGCGGAGGGCAAGGTCGACGTCATCATCTACATGACCAAGGCGACCCAGCTCGAGCAGGCCATCCAGGACTCCATGCCTGTCGTCGGCGACACGACCGTCGCCGTCTCCCTCATCAACGGCCTCGGCAACGATGACAACCTCTTCAAGGTCTTCCCGAAAGAGCGCTGCATCATCGGCTCCGGCGTGCTGGGCACGGCTCTGCCCGAACCCGCACACTGCGTGTCCACCCCGGCCGGCGGCGTGCAGATGAACTTCGGCGGTGCGGTCCGCTCGGAGCTCACCGACGCGGCCTGCGCCGAGATGCTCAAGTGCTACCGTGCCGGCGGCTGCGACGCTTACTGGCGCGACGGCGAGCCGGGCACCGACAACAACATCTACAAGTTCATCTGGAAAAAGGTCTGCGTGAACGCCACCGTCAACACCGTGTGCGCCGTCCTGCGTCTGAAGATCGGCGAGGTCGAGGCGGATCCGTTCGGCCAGTGGCTGTTCCACAGCGTCATCCGCGAGACCTGCGCGGTCGCGACCGCCAAGGGCGTGCCGATGGACGCCGATGAGTTCATCGCCCACGATCACAAGGACATCGTCACCAACATCGCGGACTACTATCCGTCCATGTGCCAGGATATGCTCTTCAACCACCGCCAGACCGAGATCGACGTGCTCAACGGCAAGATCGCGGAGTACGGCGAGCAGCTGGGCATCGACACCCCGGTGTGCAAGGTCCTGTCCCAGGTCGTGCGCTGCATCCAGGGCAACTACGACAAGCAGTACCTGAAGTAATCTCCCACCCCGAATTTTCTCTGCCGGCCGGCCAACAACCGGCCGGCAGTTTGCTAAGGAGGCAAACGCATGAAAATCGCAATGATCGGCTCCGGCGCTGCCGGCAGCGTGTTCGCCGCCTACCTGCGCAAGGGCGGCGCCGAGCTCTGGCTCGTCGATAAGTACAAGGCGCACATGGACAAGATCGCGGCCGACGGTCTGGTCTTCCGCACGCCGGAGGGCGAGGAAGTGCTCACCGGCTTCCACACGAGCGCCACCGCGCACGACATCGGCACCATGGATATGGTCATCCTCATGGTCAAGGCCACGCAGACGGAGGACGTCATGGCCGACACCATGCCCTGCATCGGGCCGGAGACGGTCGTCGTCTCGCTGCAAAACGGCCTCGGCAACGACGAGGTGCTCGCCCAGTTCGTGGAGACCGACCGCATCCTCTACGGCAGCGGCCTGATCGGCACGGAGCTGGCCGGCCCCGGCGTGTGCGTGAGCAAGCCGGAAAAGGGCATCCAGATGCACTTCGGCGCCGTGCACAACAACCCGAAGGCCGACGCCGCCGGCAAGGCGCTCGAGGCGTGCTTCCAGGCGGGCGGCTGCAACGCGAGCTTTGACGAAGACGTGCGCCCGTACATCTGGAAGAAAGTCATCGCCAACAGCGGCTATAACGGCGTGAGCGCCGTCATGCGCCTGAAGGTGAAGGAGACCTTCGCCGACCCCTACGGCCACGACATCGTCATGCATGTGTGGAAAGAGGGCTGCGCCGTCGCGCAGGCGCTCGGCATCGGCGATCTCTGGCCGCTCATGGAAAAGGAAGAGCCGAACATCGTCGCCAACCTCGGCAACTACTATCCGTCCATGGCGCAGGACGCCGTGCTGCACCAGCGCCAGACGGAGATCTCCGTGCTCAACGGCGCCATCGCGCGCTACGGCGAGCGGCTGGGCGTGCCCACCCCGTTCAACACCGTCATCACGAAGGTCATCTCCTGCATCCAGAACAACTACGACAAGCAGTATCTGGGCTGATAACGCATCCACGCATTGCATGTATCCCTACGTCAGCGCCCCGGCAGCCGCCGGGGCGCACGTTTTTTCCCCATACGCAAAAACACCCCCTGTGCCGTGGCACAGGGGGTGTTCGCTATGGTTGTTTCGTTTACCGTCAGCGCCGCGCGCTTACCGGTTGGGATATTTCTGCGCCAGCTCGGCCTCGAGCGCCTTCCAATCTCTGGCCTGCGTGATCTTCGTCCACGTCTCGGGCGAGGTGTTGTTCACGCGCTCGTAATCGTGGTTGTTGGTCGCTTCCTGCACATCCGTGTAATACCAGGCGTCGGTGTCGCTGTTGTCCGGCCATTTGATCATATCGGGCAGGAAATGCTCCTTATCCGGTGTACGGAAGAGAACCTTGTTGATGATCTTCATGGCCTCGTCGCGCTTGATGTTCTGGTTCGGGCGGAATGTGCCGTCCTCATAGCCATCGATCAAGCCACGCGCCGCCGCGCGGTTGATATACGCGCGCGCCCAGCTGCCGGAGATATCCGAGAATGCATCACCGGTAACTTCCGGTGCGTGGTAGAATCGCGCCGCGATCGTCGCAAACTCCGCGCGCGTGATCGGCGCGTCCGGGCGGAACGTGCCGTCCTCATAGCCGGTGAGAATACCGGCGTTGGTCAGCGTCGAGACCGCGCTGTTATACCAGGCACCGCTTGCCACATCGGAGTAGCTGTTCGTGCGAGACCACACATTTTCGCGGGCCTCGTCCTGAAGCAGACGGTAGAAGATCGTTGCGACCTCCGCGCGTGTGATCTGGCGCTCCGGCTTCACCGTGCCGTCCGGATAACCGCAGATATACGCATCGTGCTTGTCGAGCTCCAGCGGCGGGGGCGGCAGCTCGTTGTCCTCGACGGAGAACACGAACGCGATGTGCGCAGCCGCTTCCTGGAACGCATTGCCCATCGCGGGGTCAACATCAATGGTCACGTCCAGATCGACCGGATCGGTCTTTGGGCCGACCTCGGCAATGAAGACGTTGCTCTTGAGGCCATCGGCCGCATCGAGCTGGCTGAAGAGCTTCGCGGTCTTGCTGGACGCGATCACGACGCCGTCTTTCGACACGGTCATGCCGATGTGATCGAGCACATCGTTGTACGAGATGGCGGGGCCTTCCTTGGCGGAGGCGTCGCCGTCGATCTCGGCGCGCAGATAGATCTTTGCGCCCTGCACACCGTTTTTGCCGTCAGCCTGCACGCGGATGGTCTGCGTGAGGCTATCGCCGGGCATGCAGTTGGAGAAGTTCGGGAACAGGTTCGTGCCCGAACCGTCGCCGGTGTGGGTGAAGGTGAAGCGCGCGCCGTTGCCGTCCGAGCCGTCATAGTACGTGACGGTGGGAACGTTCGTCTCGCCCGTCGCCCAGATGCCCAGTCCGGCGGCCAGCGCGACCACCAGCACGAGGGCGACGATCATGGTAAGTTTTTTGTGTTTCATACCGTTGCCCTCCTTAAGGTGTCGTGGTCGGCTGCGTCAGATAGCCGTTGTTGTCAACGCGCACGCCCCAGCTATCTGTCACGGCCTTGCTCGGCGCGGCCTGAATGCTCTCGGCCAGCACCGTCACCTCGAGGTGGCAGCCCTCGGGCGCATTCGGCTGCGTGATGGGATCTTTCAGCAGGTTTGCAGTCGAATCTTTCGGTCCGACCGGCTTGGTATAGTAGTAAATGCCGTCCTTCTCGAACCAATCACTATTTGTGATCGTCGGTGCCGGTACCGGAGTCGCAGAGACGTTCCCGTCTTTGTCTACCCAGTTGCACACCAGCTTGACGCGGACATAGGACGTGGCGGTTCCTTCGTTCTTGACGTAAATCTCCGACTTGATGCCGCCGTCTGTCTTCTCTTCGATCTTAATTTCGGATGTGGCAGCCTTAAATGTGTTCGTCACCGGAGCGGTGTTCGCCTTGAGCAGGGCAAGCGTCGTGCCGACGGCCAGTGCGAAGATCAGGCACAGGGAGAGGATGAGCGCGGCTTTTCTCCCGCCTGAACCGTTAAAGATACGTTTCATATGTCATCCCTCCTGTTCAGTTCGCGCCCGGAACACGGTCGGAATTGTTGATGGTCGTCTTGCCATCGTTGGCCGTCCACTTGTTGATGACGTCGACAATGCTCGTGAGCCAGTCGTGCTTTACATAGGTGTTGGTGATCTTGGCCTCGTCGTTGGGGTTTGTGCTGCTGAGCGTGACGGCCGTACTTACATTGTCAGCCGTGTAGCTCCACGACCAAGCGGTGTCCTCGACCACGGTGTAGTCGCCGACAGCCAGACCGGTGATGGTCGTGCTCGCGCCGGCCTTGAGCACCACGGTGGTCACGAGATCGTTGCCCTTCATGACGTTGAACACGAAGGTCTGGTTCGGGTCGCCGCCGCCCGTAACGGTCTTGGTGATCGTCAGGCTGCAGGTGTTGACATGGATCAGGAACGCTTTGCCTTCCGGCAAAGTGCAGGTCTTGCCCTCGCAGGACGTGTGCTTGAATGTGGTATTCGCCGTCACATCGGTGTCGCCAATCTTCACAGACGCAGCCACGCCGAAGTCCGTCCGGGTGTTGATCTTGCCGTCCACGACAGCGCCGGTGTCCGGCGTGTAGGAAATGGTCAGCACGGGGGCTGCGCCCATCACATCGGTGTCGGCCTCAGCGCCATTGTGCTTCCACGCGGTGGCGGTCAGATTGCCGTCAAAGGCGGGTGCGGTGTCGCCGTAGTAGCCCTCGCTGTCGCGGAAGGTCAGCTCCGGCTTGAAAACGTTGACATTGGCAGTGCTGCTGCCCGCCTGCTCCGTTGCAGCGTCGGCCTCAGTGCTTGTCGTCTTCGGCGCGACCTTAACCGCGACCGAATAGGTAACGTCATCTTTCAGGTCAGACAGGTTGGTAATCACGTTACCGTCTGCATCCGTGACCGAAACGGTGATGTCCACATACTCTGTCTGCCAAGTATCAAGTCCGTAATTGTCTTCGCTCAGGTTGAGCGCTACTCCACCGACCATGGCCGTCGTTCCGGCTTTGAGCGCGTCGACAGTCACGCCGCCGAGCAGATACACGTTCTGCTCCTGCGCCGTCACCGCCACGGACTTGATCGGTACATTGACCTGCGGACGTTCAAAGGTCGCGACCGGGAGCTGCGCCGTGCTGTTTGCGTAGATGGCGGCGTTGGCATTCGTGAACACATCGTTACCGCCAAGGAAGCCGTCCTTTGGCACGACCTCGAAGGAGATGACCAGCTTATGGCCGCGCGCGACTTCCGTACCATCCGTCTGCGTTTCCACGCCGCACCAATTGCCGGCGAAGTCAAAGCCGGTCACGCTGACCTGTCCATCCTGCCAGATGCTGGCAACTGCGCCCTTATTCCCATCGTCGGTCTTGCTCCACTGATACGTGTCTCCGGTCTTTCCGGTGCAGGCATAGGTCTGTAGCCGGATCTGCTCCGCCGTTGTACCGGCCGGGAGACAGAACTGCTGCGAGATGATATCCTTGACGACCGCCTCGCTGCTAAGCGTGGTGCTTGAGCCACCGGTTTCGATCTGGTCGCTGATCTGCTTAAAGATGTTTTTCAGGGACTCCGCATCCGCAGCGGAGAGGTAGTAGCTCGGGTTTTGCACAACGCCGTTGTTGCTCGACAGGTTCTGCATGAACCAGTTGCAAGCCGCGGACAACGCGCTGCTGTTGCTGTTATTGCCCAAATTACTTGTGGGTTTTGTTCCCGGGCTGGTGGCATCTGCACCGGCAAAAATTCCGATGCCGTATACCGTAGCGCCGCCGGATTTGATTGTGTTCGCCGTAGAGATCGCGCTGTTCGCAACATTAACTTGGAAGCCGCTAAAATCCGTCGGGGAACCGTCCGTAAAGACGATGACGACGCGGTTTCTCGTTTGATCCGCAGGAACGGGGTTCACATCCAGAATACCCTTTGCCATCTCCATGCCGAGGTCCGTTCTGGTTGCGCCGCTTGTTTGCAGTGCGTCCAGCGATGCGGTGACGTTATTCTTACCTTCCGTTGTCTTCATTGACTGAAGCGCAGTCGCATACACACTGGAAGCGTTGCTATACTTCGTCATTGTTTTGCCGATGAACACACCTGTGTTGTAGCCATAATCCTCATCGGTATCTGCAAAGCCGACGACCGCGATGCGATGGTCGATATCATCTTCTGTGCCGAGCACGCCGTCTTTACCGGCAGCCTTGGCAGCCACGGAGTTTGCAACCTCCGTTGCTGCGCTTTTCAGTGCCGCCAGTCTGGTGCCGCCGCCGCTGGAGCTCACCGAACGCTGATAAAACTTTGCATATCTTTCGTTTGCTCCGGTGGATGTACCGATGGTCTGGGTCACGCCGTCAGCATCCGTGTAGGTGTAGGTGTAGACGGTGCTGTCTCCATCCGCAGCAAGTGTATACAGCGGGCCGCGCGATCCAAAATTCGGCACGCTACTGTTCCCCTTGCTAACGACCTGATGCCCATCAGAGAAGGTATATGTGTAGGTGCCATCAAAGCCCCCATCAAAGTCCACAGTTACTTTCTGATACGCGTCTCCAACCTTCTCATACAGAGTATCTTTATAGTCCCAGTAGCACTCACCAAACTCATAGTTTTTGAGACTGGTAGGCAGTGCGGTGTACACCTGCGATTTTCCCACATTTACAGATACATAAGTACCGTCCGGCAGCTTGTACCAGAGGTTCGCGCTGCCGCCGTTGTGGCGTCTGTTATAGTTTTTTGTATTGGTCGAGTCCTTGTCCTTATACTTTTCATACTTGACCGTGCCCATATCATCCGCCATCGAGCCGGACTGATCGAGGACGAGCACGATGTCGGTCGGGACATCCTTCTGGATCTCAGAGATGACCTTGCTGCCGGTGGCATAGGCCTCGAGCGTGATGGTATACGTGCCATCGGCATTCTTGGTCGCGGTCTTGCTGGTGACAACGCCTTTATCCGTTGCCTGTGCTGCGTTCACATTCGCGGTGAGCATCGGAGCACGGGCAGGGCTGCCAGCCGCCTGAGCTTTGGCCTGAACGAGCGGCGCGACATTCGTAAAGTTCACGGCGGGCACAAAGCCCTCCGCGTCGGGCGCATCCACTGCCACGCCGGCGCCCATGAACAGGCACAGGCTCAGGAGCAGGGCTGCACAGAGGACGAGCGAGAGAATGCGTTTTTTCATGGTTTCGTCCTCCTTTCTCAGGGCGTCGAGATCGGGTCGATCTGCGTGCTCGAGGTGCTCGCCTCGACCGCTCCGACGTGCTTCCATACATCTCTGACATCATTGGCGGCGTACTGCTCAAGGTTCGCCGTCTGCACGGCCTCCGCCGTCACATAGATGTGCACCGTGGAATTCTGGTATTCGTTGCCCATTTTGGTGCTGAACGTGACGCGGCTGAACAACTGCGTCGTGGCCGTCTTCGGATCGACCGCACCATTATAATAATAGTACCCGTCCGCTCCGGCGATCCAGTCGCTATCGTTCAGATCCAGCACCAGCAGGTGCTCGCTCGGGTCGAGCGGCATGCGCTCGCTGTCGGCGTTGAGGATCTCGGGCGTGATCTTCACGCGGGTGTAAAACGCACCCGTGCCGACATTCTCCACATACACCACTTTGTTCA
>OLJB01001599.1_pt1 | contig 10712 bp, 11 predicted proteins | sample 1601391 | NCBI WGS metagenome assembly OLJB01 (sample SAMN01915215, study PRJEB22387) | human gut metagenome | isolation source: stool | host: Homo sapiens | place: USA | reverse complement strand
GAACCATCGTACGTAACCGAAACCGGCACCTCCGCTTCCGTCTGCGACAGCGTACCGGACAACTGTCCCTGTAGCGACGCTACATCCTGAAGCGCACCAGCCAGCCGGGAACGCGCCGTTGCTTCCGATGGAAACCAGACGCTCTTAACCGTCAACACGCAGCATAACATACAAAGGCAGCCTGCGGCTGCCGCAATCCATCGTTTTCTCTTATGCATTTGCACATCACTCCATAGCAAGAAATTCGAACATAGTTCTGAATATATTATACCAAGAATACAAACGCATGGCAAGTGATTTCACGTAATTTTCGTCTCATTTATGAGCAGAAAATAATTGACAAACCACCCGGACAAACCTATAATAAAGGTATGCAAACATATGCAAAGGTGTGCAAAAATGGAAAAAAACAATAAGGAGGCAGTTATGAAAAACAAGGAATATTACACCTCCGGCGAATGCGCAAAAGCACTCGGTGTGACCAAAGACACCATCCGCCGATGGGACAAGAAAGGGATTTTAAAACCAACTTACATCGTACCAAACACCGGATGGCGCATGTACACCGCTGCGCAAATCAAGGACTTTATCGAACAGAACAAACGATGACCACGAAACCAACAAAGGAGGAACCAAAATGGCCCGCACAATGGATGAAACCCTGCGGTTCATAACCCAGGATTATCTACGACAAGTGGATCCAGACAATCCTCCCGATCCCGATACGCTGATTGGCGACATTCTGGAACGCATCGCAAAAAGTTACGAAACGACGAACAACCACCGGCCAAAAAACCAGCAATGGAAAATTCCCAACCGATTGCTTCCATCGCAGGTAGCAGACATTCTGCTGCGCCTGTATCCGATCGCAAACATTGCATGTGCAGGCGTCTCTGCAGACCGATCCTACGATATGCTGTCCATCTACAACACCGAAGGGCAGGACGCCGGCATCTATACCTCGGATACAAAGACATTCCGGACACTGATCGCCAAATACGCCTACACCTTTTCCAAAAAGGAAATCGACGATACCCTGACCAAACTGGAAGATCAGGCGCCGCGGCTGGGACTGTGCGAACAGAAAAACCTGATCGCCGTAAACAACGGCATCTTCGACTACGACAAAAAACAACTGCTGCCCTTTTCCCAGGACATGGTGTTCATCTCGAAATCCAAGGTGAATTACAATCCGAACGCGAAAAACGTCGTGATACATAATGACGAAGATGGAACCGACTGGGACATGGAAAGCTGGATGGATGAGCTAACCGACGATCCGGAAATCGTCAACCTGTTATGGGAAATCCTGGGCGCCATCATTCGTCCCAACGTTTCCTGGAACAAATCCGCCTGGTTCTACTCCGATACCGGAAACAACGGAAAAGGTACGCTGTGCGAACTGATGCGGCAGCTGTGCGGCGAAGGCACCTACGCTTCCATTCCACTTGCAGATTTTTCCAAAGACTTCATGCTGGAACCGCTGCTTCACGCATCCGCCGTCATCGTAGACGAAAACGACGTCGGAACCTTTATTGACAAGGCAGCAAACTTAAAGGCAATTATCACCGGCGATGTGTTTCAGATGAACCGGAAACACAAATCCGCCATTGCGTATCGGTTTCGTGGATTCATGGTCCAATGCTTGAACGAACTGCCCCGTATCCGGGACAAATCCGACAGCTTCTACCGAAGACAGTTGTTCATCCCGTTTACAAAATGCTTCACAGGAAAGGAACGTAAGTACATCAAAGACGACTACCTGCATCGGCAGGACGTACTGGAATATGTACTGTATCGGGTGCTGAACATGAATTACTACACCCTGTCAGAACCACAGGCATGTATCATGGCGCTGAATGAATACAAACAGTACAACGACCCGGTACGGCAGTTCATCGAAGAAATCCTTCCGGAATGTGTCTGGGACCTGCTGCCGTACAGCTTTTTATTCGATCTGTACCGCGCCTGGTTTGAAAAAAACGCGCCGAACGGAACGCTTCAAGGGAAAAATACCTTTATCAATAGCCTGCGATCGGTCCTGAAAGGAAATGAAGAATGGTTCATCTGCGAACGCTCCAACACCGTACGAACGGGAAATCACATGGACAAAGCCGAACCTCTGATCCTGAAATACAACTTAAAGGACTGGATGACACCGCTGACCATCAACTCAAAAGACCCACTAACCGCCTGTCATCCGAAAATACTAAACCCCAACTACCGCGGTCTGTTGCGCGTCACAGCAAAGGATCCGGACGATACCGAAGAAAATTAAGAAAAAGAGATGCTCAAACAGCATCAATGCCATTAAGTTAAGCCCTTGACAGTACAAATTAAAAGACAGTCACATTCCAATTAACAGAAAAGTGACTGTCTTTTTTTCTTAAATCTTACCTGTTTTATTATATTTATTGATATATTCTTCCAACGCTTTCTCCACCGTAGCGGTCTTGGAAAGTTTGGTATCAGCAATGAATTTTTCCAGTTTATCTGATACCGACTTATCAATCTTACAATTCAGGTTCTTGTATGCTTTATTTGCCATAAGCGTCACTCCTTACTGATTACTCTTGTCATTATTGCATTTCTGACAAAGCATCTGTAAATTGCTATCAATTGTTCTACCACCTTGTGACCACGGAATGATATGGTCACCCTGCATTTCATTATAAGCATACTCTGTATCAATGCCATTCTTTACACAGCATGGACACTTATGCCCCTGACGTTCATAGGCTCTGCGTTTCTGTGCTTCGGTGAATGTTCTGATAGAAAGATTCTTTTCATCATGTTTTGTTCTATCCGATAATACATAAGGAATAATACCAGAGTTCTTTGTAACATCATCGTCCATAAGAAGTCTCTGAATATCGACTTCAAGCGTATTACTATTGTACTGCTTGTTATGATACTTATTATAAAGCAATCCCCAATCCTGTACATCAGTCATTCCTTTACGTGGAATCGGAAACAGCATCTTTGCCCAATTGATAACAGTCTGGAAATAAATCCACAATTCATTAGCATCTGCATCATGTTGATGAATAGCCATATACATCTGTCCTGACTCTAAATCATCCCTGTCAGCAATCCATGATAATACCTTTTCAAGATAATCCTGTCTAATAGGATTACCCTTAATATATTTATCTGCCATCTGTCCGGCAACACAGTTTCTCTTTGAAAAATAGTTCTTTGCATCAGCAAGCCATGTACCTGTATAGGTTGCATTTAAAAGTTCCTGCGGTGTAAGAGTTTCACCTGCGATGTTAATAATCTTAAACCATTCCAGTTTTTCTTCTTCGGTTCCTTCACAGATATAGACAGTCAATTCATAATCAAGAATTTGGTCACGTTCTGTATCTGTAAGGTTCTGAAAGAACTTATCATTGCCATTGACCTTGATAGGAAAATCCTTATTAACATATTGTGCAATAGATATTGTACGCTGCTGTCCATCAAGCACCTCATATGTATTGTTTCCAGTCTTTGACCAGTACATGACATTGAGAGGCCTGCCTTTTCTGATAGAGTCGATAACTAAATCTCTCTGCTTGTCTTTGTAAACGAACTCACGCTGATAAGCAGGTCGAATCGTAAGACGGTCATCATAGCCGAATACACCGCCATCTCCATCGTCTTTATAATTTTTTGTAAGGTCAGCTATTGTGACCTGAATTGGTATTATTTTCATAATTATTTAGTTCCTTTCTGCTTTTATATATTCCAATCTCTTACGAAGTCTTTCTCTATAATCCTCATCAGATGTATAGAGGATTATGTTATCGCCCTGAACATCAAAATGGACTTTTTCCTCATCAAAAAACTTTTTCTCACATGTAAGTATCATTCTAATTGGATGATTGCAAAGCTGTAATCCTTTAGCAATACCAGCTTCGTAATAAACCCCACCACGATTGCCAGTTAAGTCAGCAATCAAAATAGTAGAATCCGTGATGTTGTCAACAATTTTTCCAATAATAGACCCTTCATATTCTTGGTCATCAACCTTTACGATACTGTAATTTGCAGCTTGAACAACAGGTGTAAGAACATCATTATAAAGACGATTACGTTCATCATCAAAGCGCATTGCTACAAATACCTGATACCTAGTTTTAATTTCTGGCGGGGCGATTGTGACCGTAATGGACTTGTATGCACGTTTTAAAATTGCAGTAAGAGCATCATTATGCTGCGGAAAAGCCCCATTATGAGTCTTGACATTATCTATATGTTTTTTTGCCTCATCCGATAACATGTTTAATTCTGTCAAAACATCTTTTGCATCCATAGCCCATTCAGCAGGATTTGGTCGTAACTGATTTTCAATCATTTTTTTTAATCTATCTTTCATTAGACAATCTTTCCTTTCTACGAATTAAAACTCTAACATATGTTTTCTTGCCATTGATGGTACAATCATTAACCAACGTATTAGCTAAATTTATTGCATTCGGATAAAAATAATCAATCGGCTCTATTTTCGTCTGATTGTTATTCTTGCATAAGTAGGCTTCCCATTGATTTTTCCTTCTGCGTTTTTTATCATCCCCGCTATCGACGTCGTACAAGGATACGAAAGTACGGTTGAACTCTCTTTCTCTCTCTCGTAAATACTAAATCTTTACCGTCATCACCTTTGCGGAAAGCTACAATTTCAAACTGCTCAGGATTATATTTACCTAAAAACGTAATAGGGACACCCATAACACCATCATAATCACATGGTATTTCTACAACCTTATTCACGTTAATGGCATTATAATTATCATATTTAGGATATTCATCTTCAGTATAATTTTTCCATAAAATTAATTTTTCATGACGATATTTGACATCCATATTTGTAAACCAACATGAATTACCAATAGTTTGATACTTGATACCATCTTCAATTTTTTGTCCTTTTTTCTCAGGTGTATCATTTGGAACTCTGAACCACATAGAACCCGTTCCCTGACGTGTCACACCAAGCCACATTAAATTATTTCTAATCAATGGAAATATCTCTTTATATGTAATAGCATTACCAGAACCAATAATCAGAAACTTCTTCTTATGTTCCATAAGCACAGCAACATACTCTCTAAACAGACTGAATGGTGGGTTCGTTACCACAATATCACTCTCATCAAGCAAATCCAGACATTCCTGATTTCTAAAATCTCCATTGCCTTCCAACGGTATCTTCACACCAACGTCAATATCGTTATCATTGCCACCTGTATACTCCATCTTATATGTTGCTTCTTCTCTGTCATAATGAGTAGAAATCAGCTTTTTCAAGCCAAGTTCCGCAAAGTTCAAATGAAAATACTTCCAAAATGCAGACCATGTTGGGTCATCACAGTTACAAAAAACAATCTTATCCTTGAAATGAGCCTTGTAATGCATCAGTTCCTTCGCAACATCTGTAAGCTGAGTATAGAACTCATCATTTTTGGCACCCTTTGCCTTATGTAAATTCGTATTAGCGCTTGCCATAATATATGTATATCCTTTCTATCATCCAAGTAACGATATGTCGTTACTGTCTGCATATATTATATCGTCTTTGTCGTTACTTTTCAACACAGAAATCAAGACTTGTAAATGGTCTTAACTTAATGACATTGCAAACAGCATCTCTTTTTTATGCCAATGTCCTGTGTACAAAAACCGGGGAAGAAGAAAAAGAACGACCGACCTGAAAAAATGCATATTCATGTAACGCTACACCGAGCGTATCACATGTATCACATTTTTTCAGGTTTTTTTCATATAAGTGAAACACTGTCAACATCACGTCAACATTTCAAAAAGTGCTAAACGTAAGCCCCATAAGGGTATACGCGTCAAAATGAGTACGTGATGATGACAGTTCTTTGTTTTTTTAAAAAATATCTTAAAAAAATGTGATACATGTGATACATGACCTTTTTACCCTTGTACCATAAGGATTCTTGCGTATCACATTCTGTATCACATTTGAAAAAACGTATCACATTTGTGATACGAAATGTGATACAGACCCCAAAACGTATCACATTTCAGAAAAAATGTGATACACACCGTATCACATCCAAAATACCCGCAAACCCGCATGTACACTGGGTTTTTCCCATCTTTTCATTCCTTGCGTATCACATTTGTATCACTTTTCCAAACGAAATGTGATACACATAAACATACAAAAACAATGAATATTTATACGTATTGCAGAACCAGACAAATCTTTTACAACATCATAGATACGAGAGCAACTGTAAAAAAGGAGAACTACTTATGAGAGACCGTACAGCTCCATGCATCTACTACGTTTGTGCGCACGAACCCTGTAAAAAGAACATCCAGGACGTTACCTTGAAGAAATGCAAAAACTGCAGCAAGTACCGTCCCAGAAAAACAGCAAAACGGGACGAAACCGTTCGTCACAAACGGCAGAAAGACAAAGATCGTCACGACAACTGGAAGCAGTCGTTCTAAGAACGGCGCTTCTTTTTCTTCCTCGCTGCCTTTGTACAAGAATACAAAATTCATCCTACATACTTTTACAACAAAAAATTCGGGTGATCCCTTGACTTAATATAAAAATTAAGTTATAATAAAGTTTTAACAACAAAAGTGTGTGTGTGCTTTGTGACACTTTGCCTTGCTGTGCATCAACCATGCAAAGATGCTTACAAACAACACACCCAGGGAGGATGCAATCCCTGAAACCCGCGTCCGTAGATGCACCCCTGGAAAGGTGACATATTGCGTAGCTGGCTTCCCGGGCGGGAGGACCAGCAGGCCGGGTTTATTTTCTTTCCGACAATTTTCCGATTCACATCACAACAAAACAGGGAACAAATCGCTCCTGTTTTTTATACCAATACCAACAAAAAGAAAGGAGAAATCCCCCATGTCCAATACAATCACACCGCCAGACCCCTTAGAAACATTCCGGAGCGTCTGCCGCTCCATCAACCTGGAAAACGCCATCTTTCCCGCACCGAACTGCTACTGTGTGGAATATTACAACAGCGACGGACAACTCGTCCGTCTCCGTGAGTTCAAACACGTAAACGGAAACAGTATTCCGACCGGCAGATCCGCAACGCATCCTGCCATGATGCGCGCCTACGGACACCTGAAAGCCCTGCGAAAAATCATGGGCTTTGGTACCACACCAACAAAAAAGGTCTCCCTTTAACGGGGAGACCTTTTTCTTATCATCCATTTCATTACACGCAAAAAAAGAGGTCATCAAATAAGGGCGCTTCTTTTTCTTCCTCGCTGCCTTCGTACACAGGCAAAAAATCCAATACGTCTTACACCTTTCTACAACAAAAAATTCGGGTGACCACTTGACTTAATGTAAAAATTAAGTTATAATGGAAGAGCGTGTATGCTTTGTGACAATTTTATGGTTTCGTGCATCAACCATAAAAAGATGCTTACAGACAACACGCCCAGGGAGGATGCAATCCCTGAAATCCGCGCCCGTAGACGCACCCCTGGAAAGGTGACGTACTGCGTAGCTGGCTTCCCGGGTGGGAGGACCAGCAGGCCGGATTTACTTTTATCTCAGACTGTCTACCGGTTTTGGGTTACAGACTATCCTGACCAAAAAAATCCATCGGTTACCAACCGCAAAGTCCATTGCAGAATGACAGAGCCTGCAACAAAACATAAAAAAAGGTCTCCCTTCAACGGGAAGACCTTTTTTATTTACCAAACAGACTTCGTATTTGCCGTTTCCTGCCATTTTCCGGATTTAGATAAACCTTTCATCCGATCAACCATAAAAACCGCCATATGAGCCAGATACGCTGTCAAACGGACGGCAGACGCGCAGCGTCTGAAACACATTCCGCTGCGATAAAAATGATGACAGATGGGACTGTACCACCTTCCCGTTCAGCATCATCTTAGACGCCTGTACCAACTCCATCTGAAATTTCGCCCGTGTCAACGCCACGTACAGGATCCTGCGTTCCTCTGCAGTCTCCTGTTCATCTCCCGGATTCCCATCCGAAAACACCTCTTTTACCGGATGCAGTACATACACCACATCCCACTCCAGACCTTTCGCACTGTGTACCGTAGAAATCACCAGCGCATCCTTCCACTCCTTTTCTGCCTGCGCATCCAACATCAGATTATCCAGAAAATCCTGAACCGAACGGGACGAACCTGCCATATCCCGCAAAATTTCCATATCACCAGACAACGCCTGTTTTTCTTTCACAATCCGTTCCACTTCTTTTTCTGACGTGGTACGTTCATATTGGCGCACCAACAAATTTCCATAATGCGCTTCTGCCGCACGGATCTTTCCAGCTACCGTCGTCTGCTTGCAAAATTCATCCCAGAAATTCGCAAAATCACTCAAAGCCGTCGCAGCTTTGATACTGATCAAATACTTCATCGGATGAAGCACCACATCCACACCGGATACCACAAGTTTATCCAGAATCTGTGAAATCGTACGTCCGCCGATACCCGGATATTCCTGAAGAACCATGCGCCACGCCAGTTCATCCTTATCATTCAGCGCCAGCCGCAGATAACTGATCGCCATTCGTACCGTATGCTGCTCCACAAACCGTTTCCCGCCGTATTTGACAAATGGAACCTTCTGTCTGACACATTCCTGTTCCACATACGCGCTGCCTCTCGCCTGCCGGACCAGAACCGACTGATCCGACAACGCGATGCCCTGCTGCTGCCGCTCTTTTACTTTGGCCACCAAATAAGCAGCCGCTTCCTTATCATCCGCACAGTTTACCAATCGCGGCATATCCCCATGCATCTGCGCGATCAACTGCTTCGGAATTCCTTCTTCCGCATGCGTCATCATCGCATTCGACACATCCAGAATCTCCTGCGTAGACCGGTAATTCTGAACCAATGAAACGACATGGCAACCCGGATACCGTTCTTCGAACGTCAAAATATTTTGAATGTCCGCAGACCGGAATTTGTAAATCGACTGATTGTCATCTCCAACCACACAAAGATTCCCCTGCTTCTTCGTCAAAAGCCTGAGAATCTTCTCCTGCAGACAATTCGTGTCCTGATATTCATCGCACATCACATACCGATACCGCTCACTCATACTTTCCAGAAACACCGGACGGGAACGCAACAATTCCAGAAATTTTACAAGCATATCATCAAACGTCACATAATGACACCGTTGTTTCTCCGCCTCATAATTCAGCAGAACCACCAACGCTTCTTCCCGGTAATTCTGTAACACCTGATTGTCCATGGCGCTTATGGCTGCGTTCACTGTCACCTGCTGGTTCTTACTGATACTGATCACACGCCGCAGCACACCAACCGGCGGAAACTCCTTGATCTGCTCTTTCGTCAGGGTACTTCCGTCCAGATACGTTTTGCGGATACCTCGCATCAACGTATCGTCATCCCCTTCATCCAGAATCCGATACTTCGGAAGCGACAGCATGCTCTGATATTCACGAAACATCTTCATCGCAAACGAATGGAACGTCATTGCCGTTACCTGCTCTCCGTCCGCACCAACATACGAAACCAGCCGTTCCCGCATCTCCTGCGCGGCTTTATTCGTAAAGGTCAGCAACAGAATCTGATACGCCGGCACGCCGTTCGCGATCAGATACGCCACTCGCGTAATCAGCGTATGCGTTTTTCCTGTACCGGCACCGGCCAGCATCAACTCGTAACCATCCACAATCGTCGCAGCTTTCCTCTGCTCCGCATTCAAAGAATCCAAAAAATCCATACAAACCTACCTCATCCGGCGGTAGCCTTTCTACTGCCTATACCGATACAACACCAACCGTCACACTGTCCGACATCGTCTGGAACCGCACCAACAGCTTATGATACCGATAGTACCACCGCTTATTCACACAACCTGCCATCACCAGCACCGGTGCGTTCTGATCAAACATCCGCGGATTCAATTGCATCCCACCCTTTGCCACAACCTGAAGATTATGATTCAGACCAAACAGAAAATCCGAAGATTTCGTATCCGCAGGCACCGTACAAATGTACCGCTGCCGCTCCAAAATTACCAGCATCCCGATCCAGCGCATCCAGTCCAGCGACCCCATATGCACCATACCGTATTTCGCATACTGTTTCCGATTCTTCTCAAAAAATTCCGCAGGATACTTATAACACCACAGCATATCCTGATACAACGTATTTACCCGAACGTCCAGACGTTCCATCACCGCAAACAATGCGTCAATCGACACTTCCTGCGGTTTCCGGCAAACCTGAAACGCATATTTTTCAGCCTTCTCTTCCATACCTGCTACACTTCTTCCTCATTTCGTATCACAACCCTGCGCCATACAGCAAAATCATCGAATGCAGTTCCGGAAGCGTACATAAATACACACCGGAAAGTGCTTCCGCCGGCATCGGCCCCAGCTCACGACTGTCTTTGCTGTTCGTACGATTATCCCCCAATACGTAATATTCATCCTCTGCCAATGTCACCGATACCGGCTCCATCTGGTAGGTACCGGCTGCCTGCTGATACGCTGGCGGCAGCTGCTCTCCATTCACAGATACCGTACCTTTTTCCGTAATTTCCACCGTATCCCCCGGCAGTCCGATCACCCGTTTGATCAATGTTTCATTCTCTGATACGTCCCAAAGAACAATATCGTACCGATCCACATTCGACAGACCGAACTTCTGTACCAAAATCCGTTCGCCGTTATGCAGCGTCGGCTCCA
>OLJB01001594.1_pt1 | contig 10728 bp, 8 predicted proteins | sample 1601391 | NCBI WGS metagenome assembly OLJB01 (sample SAMN01915215, study PRJEB22387) | human gut metagenome | isolation source: stool | host: Homo sapiens | place: USA | reverse complement strand
AGAAAATGCCTGCTGCGAATTTGATGTGGAAACGCTCCGCCCGACCTACCGCCTGCTGATCGGTGTTTCCGGGAAAAGTAATGCATTCGCCATTTCTTCCAAGCTTGGACTTCCGGACTATATCATCGATAAGGCCAAAGAACAGATCAGTGAACAGGATGAATCTTTCGAAGATGTTCTCAGTTCCCTGGAAAGCAGCCGTATAACTATTGAAAATGAACGCCGCGAGATTGAACAGTATAAACAGGAAATTGCCTCTCTGAAATCCGAAATGGAATCCAAGCAGGAGAAGTTGAACGAGCAGCGAGACCGCATCATCCGTCAGGCCAATGAGGAAGCTCATGCAGTTCTCCGCGAAGCCAAGGAATATGCAGACCAGACTATGAAGATGTTCCACAAATTCCAGAAAGACCATGTGGATCTCTCTGCTGTGGAAAAAGAACGCCAGAATCTGCGCAAACATATGAATAAAGCAGAGAAAGGCATGACTCAGAAAACTGCTGCAAAGAAACCGAAGAAGGAACTCACAGCCAAAGATATCTCCCTCGGCGATGCAGTTAAGGTTCTCAGCATGAATCTTAAGGGGACTGTCAGCAGCCGTCCGGACAACAAAGGTTTCCTCTTCGTGCAGATGGGTATCATCCGTTCCAAGGTTCACATCTCTGATCTGGAACTGATCGATGAAGCAGAGATCACCACACCAACCATGCAGCGTACAGGTGCAGGTAAAATCCGCATGTCAAAAGCAGCCCATGTATCCACAGAAATCAACCTGCTTGGCAAAACGGTAGATGAAGCAGTTGCAGAGCTTGACAAATATCTGGATGATGCTTATATCGCTCATCTGAAATCTGTCCGTATTGTTCATGGTAAAGGAACCGGTGCTCTGAGAAAAGGTGTACACAATTATCTGAAGCGCCAGAAGCATGTGGAATCTTTCCGCCTTGGAGAATTCGGCGAAGGAGATGCAGGTGTTACTATTGTAGAATTTAAGAAATAGGAGGGACCGCCATGGTTTCCAAACAGAAAATCCTTATTGTTGATGATGATAACAATATCGCAGAGCTTATTGCCCTGTATCTTACCAAAGAATGCTTCGAGACAAAAATCGTAAATGACGGAGAAGAAGCGTTAAGGGAATTTGCCTCCTTCCGCCCGGATCTGATCATTCTGGATCTGATGCTTCCGGGAGTAGATGGATTTGAGATCTGTCGTCAGATCCGCAGCCAGAAGAATACACCGATCATTATGGTTTCAGCGAAGAAAGATGATATTGATAAGATCCGTGGGCTTGGACTTGGCGCAGATGATTATATGACAAAACCGTTCAGTCCAAGTGAACTTGTAGCGCGTGTGAAAGCCCATCTTGCAAGATATGAGAGACTGATCGGAAGTAATGTAGAGCAGAATGAAGTGATCGAGATCCGTGGATTGAAGATTGACAAGACAGCACGTCGTGTCTGGGTGAATGGAGAAGAGAAGTCTTTCACAACGAAAGAATTTGACCTTTTAACTTTCCTTGCAGGACATCCGAATCATGTGTACAGCAAGGAAGAGCTTTTCCGTGAGATCTGGGATATGGAGTCGATCGGAGACATTGCCACTGTCACAGTACATATTAAGAAGATCCGTGAGAAGATTGAGTATGATACTTCACATCCACAGTATATTGAGACAATCTGGGGTGTGGGATACAGATTTAAAGTATAAGAAGAAAGAGAGGACTCTGCCAGTGAATGGTGGGGTTCTTTTTTGTATATTAGGAAAGTGCTTTCCTAATATATAAAAAACGCTCCGCTAAGGATGCGCACTGCGGCGTACAATGTAGATGTCGCAAGCGACCGCCGCAGGCGCAAGAATGTGCAAGGCACATTCTTTGTTCTAGAAATAATAAAGATGTCAACTCAAATAAAGAAAAGGTTGACAATCGAAAAAGACATGGCTATACTATTTTCATATGTTGTAAATAAGATCAACAGAATAATAATGCAGAAGATGCATTGGAGATATTTGAGGATTGCGGGAATTACATAGCAATGGAGTAATCCGGTTGCATCAGTGAATGACAAAAATTACTTTTGAGACTCATATCATAGAAACAGAAGAAAGGGAAATATACCATGTCAAACAGATCAATTCATACATTACTGAAAAGCTGGGATGAAGAATGTCCGCTTACAAGAGAAGAAGCAGTTGAAGTGCTGAATCTTCCAGAGGAGGAGATGGACAGTCTGATGGAGTGTGCTTATGCACTTCGTACAAAATACAAAGGGAAGAAAGTAAGCGTTCAGCTTCTGACAAATGTTCGTAGTGGAAACTGTACACAGAACTGCGCTTATTGTGCACAGTCTAAGGATTCTCAGGCAGAGATTGAGAAGTACAAGAGAGTATCAGATGAAAAGCTTTATGGTGATAATGATCTGGTAGATGAGAAACATCTTGCAAGACATTGTATCGGATTAAGTGGAATCGGATTCTCAGACGAGGAGATTGAAGATCTTGCAGACCGTATCCGCGAGATGAAGAAGAAAGATACACAGATCTGCTGCTCCATCGGCTTCCTGACAGAGAAGCAGGCGAGAATCCTGAAAGATGCCGGATTGGACCGTATCAATCATAACCTGAACAGCAGCCGTTCTTTCTATCCGGAGATCTGTACAACACATACTTATGATCAGCGTGTGAATAATATCAAGATGCTTCAGAGTCTTGGATTCGAGATCTGTAGTGGAGGAATTGTTGGAATGGGTGAGAGTAAGGAAGATATCGTTGATATGCTGATGGATCTTCGCGAGATCAATCCGGAATCGGTTCCGATCAATTTCCTTCTTCCGATTCCGGGAACAAAACTGGCAGACCGTGATATCTCTGAACTGACACCGGATTACTGTATGAAGGTTCTTTGCCTGGCAAGATTAATGGTTCCGAAGTCTGATATCCGCTGTGCGGCAGGAAGAGAAGTTTACTTCAAGGGATTGGAACCGGAACTTTTCAAAGTTGTTGATTCTATCTTTGCATCAGGTTATCTGACAGCCGGAGGCCAGGGAATCGATGACACAATGAAAATGATAAAAGATGCGGGATTCGATGGAGAAATCGAGTCTACGGATCACTAAAAATGATTCAAACTATATAATAATTTTAAATAAACCGCCAAACGAAGGATACGCTGTTCTGAGGATGAATCAGAGTGGCGTATCTTTCGTTTTATCAGCTTTTACTTGCAGATGATTAAAGGGAGTGGTAACATGGTGTTTAATAATTGTCATGTGAGAGCGAGGAAAGATAGGCATGTATGGATTTTATATAGATGAAGACAGGAGAAAAGCACGAAGAGCAAAATGGAATACAGTGAGGATCATATCAATCGGATTCTTTGGCGTGATTCTGCTTGGCAGTCTGCTCTTATGGCTTCCATTTTCAAATCATCAGCCGATTCGTTATATCGATGCACTGTTTACAGCTGTAACATGTGTCTGCGTGACAGGATTGGTGACAGTTGTGCCGGCTGCGCAATTTACAGTGGCAGGAAAAGTGATTCTGCTTATTCTGATCCAGATTGGCGGACTTGGAATCATTGCATGTACAACTGCATTTTTAATTCTGGTTGGAAAAAGAATAAATATGAAGGAACGAGTTGTCATTCAAGAAGCCTATGGTTTGTCCACACTTCAAGGAATGATCCGGTTTATTGAAAGAGTATTGTGGGGAACATTTCTTGTAGAAGGAATTGGCGCAATCGGATATTCATTTCAGTTTATTCCGGAGTATGGTGTTGCGAAGGGAATCTTCTATTCCGTGTTTCACTCAATCTCTGCATTTTGTAATGCGGGTGTAGATATTCTTGGAGATTCAAGCTTTACGAGATATGTCAATACACCAGTGATCACAATTACGACAACAATGCTTGTCATTCTCAGCGGTCTTGGTTATCCGGTATGGATCGATCTTGCGAAGAATATAAAGATGACAATACAGTCCAAGGGAAAGCGGCCAGTCGGAAGGACGATCACAAGACTGAGCCTGCAGAGTAAAATTGTTCTGACAATGACGTTGTTCCTTCTTACTTTGGGAACTGTGGGATTCTATTTGTTAGAACATCATAATCCGGCAACGATGGGAACATTGAACGCTGCAGGGAAATTCCAGGCGGCTTTTTTCCAGTCTGTGACGACGAGAACGGCAGGATTTGCCAGCGTATCTCAGTCAGGCCTTACGAATGGTTCGAAGCTACTGGCCAGCATGCTGATGATCATCGGTGGTTCACCGGCAGGAACTGCAGGTGGTATCAAGACAACAACAGTTGCTGTTCTCTTGCTTACAGCAATTTCTGTCTTGAGAGGAAACAAAGATACGGAATGTTATGGAAGAAAAATTACATTCGAAATTATAAGAGTAGGGATAACAATCACACTTGTGACATTTGTCTTCTGGCTGTTTGGGGTGACGGTGATGACAGTGATCGAGCCACAGCAGAAAGTCCTTGATCTGATGTTTGAGGCGACATCTGCGATGGCAACGGTTGGTCTGACAGCGGATCTGACGCCGGTGCTTAGTGATATCAGTCATGTCGTTCTGATGCTCATGATGTATATTGGACGAATCGGACCAATGACGATGGCACTTATATTTTCCGGTCATGTGGATAAGAAGAATCAGTTCCGTACTTTGCCGGAAGCGAAGATTATGGTTGGCTAAGAAAAGATAAAAGAGAAAACAAGAGATACGCGATAAAAACAAGGAACAGTATATGAGAAGGAGAAAACGATGAGAAAGCAGTTTGCAGTTCTGGGGCTTGGAAGCTTTGGACGGAGTGTGGCCCTGACACTTGAGAGTATGGGATGTGATGTGATTGTTGTAGATAAATCACAGGAGACAATTCAGGAGATCTCGGACAGAGTAACTTATGCTATTACGGCAGATATCACAGAGAAAGAAGCTCTGAGTGCACTGGGAACAAGGAATTTGGACGGAGCAATTATTGGAGTTGCGGAGAATCTTGAAGCAGGGATCATGGCGACTCTGCTTTGTAAAGAAATAGGAATTCCAATGGTTGTTGCCAAAGCAAAGAATAAGTTACAGGGAACTATATTGAAGAAAGTAGGGGCAGATACTGTTGTATATCCTGAGATTGAGATGGGCAGCCGGGTTGCCAAAAGCCTTCTGGCAACAGAATTCACAGACTGGATTGAACTGTCAAATGATTACAGTATGGTTGAGATCGCTGTTCCAAAACCGTGGATCAATCACAGTATGGCAGAACTGGGTATACGTACGAAATATGGAGTTACAGTTGTAGGAATCATGCAGGACGGAAATGTTAATGTAGAGTTTAATCCACAGATGCCGCTTCCGGAGAATGCACTATTAATTTTGGTTGGAGCAAATAAAGTACTCGAAAAGATTGGAAAATTGGAGAAATAGATTATGATAACAAGTACATCGAATGCACAGATCAAAGAACTGGCGAAGCTGCAGAAGAAGAGCCGCTTAAGAGATGAAAAAGGAATCTTTCTCGTGGAAGGACCAAGAATGACAGAAGAGATTCCGGCGGAACGAATTGAGAAAGTATATGCTTCAGAAAGCTTTGCAAAGAAGAATAAAGAATTTTTAGAGAAATTACAGGCGCCGGTCGAGCTTCTGACAGATACTGTGTTCGCTTATGTGTCAGATACAAAGACACCGCAGGGAATTCTGGCGATTGTGAAGAGACTCAATTATACGATGAATGACCTGATGCAGGTGAAAAATCAGAAGGCACCGCACTTGGTTGTGTTGGATAATCTGCAGGATCCGGGAAATCTCGGAACTATTTTCAGAACAGCTGAGGCAGCAGGTGTAACCGGAATCTTATTGAGCAAAGATTGCGTGGACGTCTACAATCCAAAGGTGATTCGTTCCACGATGGGGGCTGTATTCCGTATGCCGTTCCTCTATGTGGAAGATCTTCCGGAGAAGATCAAAGAGCTGCAGAAGAAGAGTATTAAAACTTACGCAGCACATTTGCGTGGAGAAAATGCATACGACGAGGAAGATTATACAACTGGTTGTGCATTTCTGATCGGAAATGAGGGAAACGGACTTCGTGATGAAGTTGCAGACTGCGCGGATTGTCTTATCCGTATCCCAATGGAAGGCGAGGCAGAATCTCTAAATGCGGCAGTGGCAGCGGCGGTTCTGATGTTCGAAGCAGGAAGACAGAGAAGAAATAATAAAAATGCATAAAAGAATGTATAAACGCTGAATGAATATGTATAAAACAGAGTAAAATAAAGTTTTAGTTGCATTTTTATACATGGATGTAGTATACTAAATTCATCGGTTACAATGTAGGTTCAAAGATATGAAGAAGAGAAGGACAGAGAGGGTTCTGATTCATATAGTTATAGAATAGAAAGGACGAGAACAATGGATTTAAAAGGAAGAAATTTTCTGACACTGAAGGATTTTACACCAGAGGAGATTACATACCTGCTTGACCTGGCAGCAGACCTCAAAGAGAAGAAGAAAAGCGGAGTACCGGTGGATCATTATCATGGCAAGAACATTGCACTGATCTTTGAGAAGACAAGTACAAGAACACGTTGTGCATTCGAAGTGGCAGCGCATGATATGGGAATGGGAACAACTTATCTTGATCCATCAGGTTCTCAGATTGGAAAGAAAGAGAGCATCGAAGATACAGCCCGTGTACTTGGAAGAATGTATGACGGAATCGAATATCGTGGATTCGGTCAGGAAATCGTAGAAGATCTTGCAAAATATGCAGGAGTACCGGTATGGAACGGTCTGACAAATGAATATCATCCGACACAGATGCTGGCAGATATGCTGACAATCCGTGAGAATTTCGGAGAACTCAAAGGCCGCAAGCTTGTATACATGGGAGATGCAAGGTTTAACATGGGCAATTCCCTGATGATCGCATGCTCTAAGCTTGGAATGCATTTCGTAGCATGTACAACGAAAGAATATTTCCCAAACGAAGAGCTTGTTGAAACTTGCAAAGGTTATGCTGCACAGTCCGGAGCAACAATTACTCTGACTGAAGATGTAAAAGAAGGAACAAAGGACGCAGATGTTATCTATACAGATGTATGGGTATCCATGGGCGAGCCGGATGAAGTATGGGAGAAGAGAATCAAAGAACTTTCACCATATAAGGTAACAAAAGAAGTTATGGCAAATGCAAAAGATACAGCTATTTTCCTGCATTGCCTGCCGGCATTCCATGACCTGAAGACAAAGATCGGAGCAGAGATGGGACAGCGTTTCGGAATCGAAGATATGGAAGTAACAGACGAAGTATTCGAGTCTGCACAGTCCAAAGTATTCGATGAGGCAGAGAACAGAATGCATACGATCAAGGCGGTAATGGTTGCAACACTTGGCGAGTTCTAAGAGAACGTAATCGCACATCGTGTGAACAGTAACGCGCAATGTATTTGATGAACTTGAGAAATCAGCAGAAGTTTGGTATGATAAATGAGTTGAAGATCAGACCGGTTTCTGTGGAAAATAAGAATGAGCAGAAGGTGTCTGTTATTCCAGAGATGGGACAGACACCTTTCTTTTGTATAAAGGTCTGATGAGAGGTGGAATTAGAATGAAAGCTGAAATATTAAAATTATTGAGGGAAGCGGACGGATATGTGTCAGGCCAGCAGCTTTGTGAAAAGTTCGGGGTGTCAAGAACTGCAGTCTGGAAGGTGATCCGTCAGCTGCAGGAAGAAGGATATCAGGTTGAAGCTGTGCGGAATAAAGGTTATCATATTGTAGATAGTCCGGATGTGATGACGAAGGAAGAGCTCGATAGCCTGATGGATACGCAGTGGGCCGGAAGAAACATCGTTTATTACGATTCGGTAGATTCTACAAATCTGAGGATCAAGCAGATGGGAGATGAAGGTGCACCGGAAGGTACACTTGCGGTAGCAGATAAGCAGACAGCCGGAAGAGGGAGAAGGGGCCGTTCCTGGGATTCACCGTCAGGTTCAAGCATTTACATGTCCTTGTTGCTTCGTCCGGAGATTGAACCGGATCAGGCACCGATGCTGACGCTTGTGATGGCATTAAGTGTAGCAGAGGGAATCGTGGATTGCGGAGATTCCTGTGGAAACCCGGATGTAAAGATCAAGTGGCCAAATGATATTATCATTAATGGAAAGAAGCTCGTCGGAATCCTGACAGAGATGAGCACTCAGATCGATTACATTAATCATGTAACGATTGGTGTAGGGATCAATGTGAACCTGACAGAGTTCCCTGAGGAGATCCGTGAGACAGCGACATCACTCAGACTGGAATGTGGACATGTGGTAAAGAGAGCACCGTTGATCGCAGCAGTGATGAAACGCTTTGAACAGAACTACACGGTTTTCCTTGAACATGGAGATCTGTCCGGTCTGAAAGAACGTTACAGCGAATTACTGGTTAATAAAGACCGTGAGGTCCGGATTCTTGGCGCGAAAGAACAGTACAATGCTTACGCACTTGGAATCAATCAGACAGGGGAATTGATCGTTCGGAAAGAAGATGGAACCGAAGAGGCGGTGTATGCCGGAGAAGTTTCGGTGCGCGGCGTATATGGATATGTATAACCAGGTGGATAAGACCTACGGAATGTGAATAAGTCATCGGGATTATGCAGTGAATGTGGAAAATATGGAAAGGTAAGTACTGTTTACAGAAACTGTGGGCAGTGATATAAGGTGTAAAAATTATGGATGAAGAAATGGTATTGTGTGCGGCCAGCTCCTATGAGCAGAAATATTATCTGAACCCGGAATTTGAATCTCTTCCGGAAGCAGTGAAACAGGAACTGCAGATCATGTGTGTGTTGTATACAGCGGATGTTGGAGGAGTTCTCCTGCTGGTGTTTGATGAGAATGGAAACCTTGAGTTGAAAGTAGAGCACAACGGGGGTGATTTCTCATTCGATGAGATTGGTAGTGTACTGAAGATCAAAGAGCTGCAGGACACAAAGGAAGAGCTTTTCAAGTCTCTTGAAATGTTTTACAAAGTATTCTATCTCGGAGAAGAGATGGAAGAAGAGACAGAGGAATAAATAGTCAGATAAATAGATTACGGTTTATCTGTCGAATTTTAAAACTATAAAAAAGCCCATGGCGGAATCTGAATGATAAGTTTGTTGAACTTATCATTCAGATTCCGCCATGGGCTTTTGTTTCTCATAGTTTCCGTTTAACGATAGGTCACTTTTTATCCGAGCAATAACTTCAGAACGTCGCTGACCTTTTTCACCGGAGTGATTTTCAGCTTATCCTTTACTTCAGCAGCTACATCTTCGAGATCATCTGCGTTGTCAAAAGGAATCAGTATTTTTGTAATACCGGCCCTCTGGGCAGCCATCAGTTTCTCAGGAAGCCCACCGATCGGAAGTATACCTCCGCGGAGGGAAACTTCACCGGTCATGGCATAATCCGGGCTGACAGCCTTTCCGGTAACAAGGGAAGCAAGTGCTGTGGTTAATGTAATGCCGGCAGATGGACCATCTTTTGGAACAGCTCCTTCCGGCACATGAATGTGCAGATCATGATCCTGGAAAACCTTGCTTTCTTTAGGATAAAGAGACTTCACAAGTGTCAGTGCAATCTGTACAGATTCTTTCATGACATCTCCAAGCTGTCCGGTGATGATCACCTTTCCTTCCCCTTCTGTCAGCTTTGTCTCTATAAACAGAATCTCACCGCCTGCCTGTGTCCATGCAAGTCCGGTGACAACACCAGGCTGTGTGGAAGTTAATTTCTGGTCATGATGCAGTTTCTTACGGCCGAGATAGTCTTTCAGATTCGATTTATTTACTGTCAGAGTCTGCCCCTCTTCTTTTACAAGACGCACAGCAGCGGAACGACAAAGCATATCAATCTGTTTCTTAAGTCCACGGACTCCGGATTCCATCGTATAATCTTCAATGACCTTGCGCAATGCACCATCCGTTATCTTTAACATTTTCTTCTGGATTCCCATAGCGTCCATTGCTTTTGGAAGTAAGTGCTTTCTGGCAATATGGAATTTTTCCACCGCCGTATATCCTGGAAAATCGATCACTTCCATACGGTTCAGAAGCGGTTCAGGAATCGTATCTGTAGAATTCGCTGTGCAGACGAACAGAACATTGGATAAGTCATATGGAACATTCATATAATGGTCTGTAAATGTACTGTTCTGCTCCGGGTCAAGCACCTCAAGCAATGCACTTGCCGGATCTCCGCCATAATCTTTCGCAAGCTTATCTACTTCATCAAGAACTACAACAGGATTGGAAACGCCGCTGCGTTTAATCCCTTCCATGATCCGTCCCGGCATAGCGCCGATATAAGTTCTTCTGTGACCGCGGATCTCAGCTTCATCTCGGATACCGCCGAGACTGATGCGGACATATTCGCGGTTTAACGCACGGGCAATACTCTGTCCGATACTTGTCTTACCGGTACCAGGCGCACCGACAAAAAGGAGGATGGAACCATACTGTTTCCGGTTCAGTGCCATAACAGCAATCTGCTGGATGATACGTTCTTTGACTTTCTTAAGTCCATAATGATCTTCATCAAGAATCTCTTCTGCCCGGTTTAAATCAATCGGTGTAAATTCCGGATGCTTCCAGGAAAGACTGGTGACAAAATCAAGATAGTCATAGAGAAGCCCATACTCATGGCTGTCTTTTCCTTCCTGCTTCATACGATTCAGGACTTTGTCTGCTTCCTTA